>Ga0302325_10000416_pt1 | contig 119410 bp, 96 predicted proteins | sample Palsa_T0_2_FD_201948 | JGI IMG/M metagenome (GOLD analysis project Ga0302325, IMG submission 201948) | Peat permafrost microbial communities from Stordalen Mire near Abisko, Sweden - Palsa_T0_2 | ecosystem: Environmental > Terrestrial > Soil > Palsa > Peat permafrost | place: Sweden: Abisko...
ATGCGCGATCTCGAACATTTTGAGCAACTCGTCCGTCTTCTGCCGGTGTTCTTTGACACCGTAGATTTTGGCGAAGATCAGCAGGTTCTCCCAGACCTTCAAGTTCGATGGCAATCCCGTGTACGCCGAGGAAAAATTGGCGCGCTGAAGAATCTCGACGCGATTACGCTCCAAATCTTTGCCGAAGACGGTGACCTTCCCGCTCGTGGGTTTGATCAGACCGAGCAGAATCTGGATCGTCGTCGTCTTGCCCGCGCCGTTGGCGCCGAGAACGCCGACAATCTCACCGTGTTGCACCGTGAACGACAGGTCGGCCACGGCCACGGTGCCGTCGAATTCTTTGCGGAGATGCTGAACGTCGACAAGAATCTCAGCCATGGCGTGCGGCTCGTCCCGTTACGAGGCGGCTGGAGTGGTCGAACTCGGTTCGGTGCTTTCCGTGGCAGTTTGAGCAGGCTCTGGAGACTGCGTCGGTTCGACGGTAGTTTCGGCGGGCGCGTCCGCGGCCGGCGTTTCCGGATCCGTCGTAGCTGCAGCCTCTGGTGGCGTTGGCTTTGCGGACGGAGCTGGTTGGGGCGGTTTGTCGGCCAGCGCCCACAAGCGACCGTTCGAGAACTCCACAACGTAGCCGTCTTGAATCAGCCAATGCAAGTCAGCCAGCACGCGATCTTCCGCGGACGGCGGCACAGGTGGCGTGACGGCAGGAGCGCCTGCTTCAGGAGCCGGAGCCGCTGGTGCCGTAGTGACGTCTGGCGTCGGCGTACTTGTGTCGGGCATCGACACAGGAACGGGAGCGGCGACTTCTGCAGCCTGGTCAGGAGTTGCCGCAGGAGCAGGTGCTACCGCAACAGGTTTCGGGACAAAATGCGCGATCAGTTGCTTGCGCGTGCAGCCATAGTGAGCGCGCAGGTACACGAGGATGTTTTGAATCTGCTCGGTGAGATGCGAAATGGATTCGAACCGCTGTGTCTTGATGCGGCTGATATAGGTGACGCCCTTGGGGTCTTTGAAGAAGTGGAATCCTTCATGACGCAGCCGGCCGCGCATTTCGTTGGCGGTCTTCAGCGGAAACTTGCGTTCCTGCTCCCACGCGAGCCGAACCGTCTCCAACAGGGCCGAATTCTGCAACTGGCGGCTGGCCGTGCCGCTGATCCGCACGTCAGGCGCGGCGGTGATGAATTGCGCGAGATGCGTTTCGATAAAATGTTTCTCCAACTCTTCGCGTGTCGCAAACGTTTTTGGCTCGGGGTCGAGAATGCAGTCGTACTCGGTCTTGGCGCTCATCGAATCGAGCCAGGCCTTGACGGCCTCGGGGTCTCGCACTGCCTGGATGCGCGACTTGAATTCCTCAAATGGAATGTGCCGCAACCGTTGCTGGTGGAGCCGAACCAGGCGGCTTTGGTACTCGTGGTAATTTGGCGGGCCAAGCCAGATGCCCGTGAAACCGCAACGACTCACGAAAGTGAAATTGCCCTTCGGCGGATCGATGGGCGTTTTCTTCTCCTTGAAGATCATCCCGCCATGCTGACGCAATACGAACCGCACGGCCTCGTCCTGCCGCAGGAAAACGCTCTCGCCCGGCGTCACGAGAAACAGCGGTTCCTGTGTTCCGTCCGCGGCGGGCTTGCGGGTAAACTTCGCGAAATGGCGCTCGGGTTTGTTGAGGACAAGCTTCGCGATATCGAACAGCGCGTACGCCCGCTGCGCTTGTTTCATCGCCTCGACCATTGCCGCAAAGCCTTTGTCTTCCGGCTGAAACGTGACATCAACCGGCACGGTCGGTGGCGCGGCGGGTCTGGGCCCGCGTTCCTTGTCAGCCCGTTGCGGTGGCCCGCTGTGCCGCCGTTCAGGACGTGGGCCTCGACGATCTCCCCCCTCGGCTGGTCTTGGTGGACGTGGACGGCGATCACGATCCTGTTCGCGGTCGCGCCCCGGAGGGCGTTCACGCTGCGGACGCCGACCATCGCGTCGGGGGCCGCGGTCTTCCCCGGAATGTTCGGAGTACGCCTTGCCGGAGGACTTGACCCACTGGGGGGTAAGTTCCAGTTCCTCAAGCGGCAACGCTTGATTCTCCGCTGGCGTGGGGTTGACCGATGATGATGAATCGCTGTCTGTCATGGGAATCAGAGACTGCACACTATATCACATGGGCCTGAGAGGGCCATTCAATTTAGCTGTGACTTGAAGGAGCAAATCGTATACCGTTTTCTTCCCGTGGTTATGATCCAAAAGTATCTGGCGCAAAACCGTCGTCAATTCGTCGAACAACTGAAAACGCTCGTGCGTTTTCCCAGTATTTCGGCACAGCCGGAGCATCGATGCGACGTGTTGGCCTGCGCGGACTGGCTCGCCCGACATTTTCGCACCTTGGGGCTGGATGTCAAACTGTACCCGACAAAAGGGAATCCGATTCTGGTCGCGCGGGCACGATCTCCCCACGCCCGCGCGCCGCGCGTGCTGGTCTACGGGCACTACGACGTGCAGCCGCCAGAGCCATTTGAGCTATGGAAGACGCCGCCGTTCGAGCCGGTCGAGCGTGGCGGCAAGCTCTTTGGTCGGGGTGCGTCCGACAACAAGGGACAGTTCTTCGCTCATGTAAAAGCGGTCGAAGCGTATGCAAAAACGCGTACGCCATTGCCCGTGAATCTCACGTTCCTCATCGAAGGCGAGGAGGAAGTCGGTAGCGCGAGCCTGATGTCGTTCGTGAAGGAACGGGCGAAACAATTGCGGGCAGATTACGTCATTGTGTCCGACACGGCCATGTTCTCGAAGCGCCACCCGACCATCACCTATGCCACGCGCGGGATCGCGGCATTGGAAGTCCGAGTGGACGGCCCATTGCGCGATCTACACTCCGGCGTGTTCGGCGGCAGCGTGGCGAATCCGGTGATGGCGTTGGCCAGACTGCTGGCGGCGTGCGTCGATACGAAGGGCCATGTCGCCGTACCCGGTTTTTATAATGACGTGCGGCCCTTACAGAAATGGGAGCGCGCCCAGTTTCGTCGCTTGCCGTTCGATGAACGCGCCTACGCGCGTTTCCTCGGTGTCCCGTCTCTGGCCGGGGAGAAGGGACACACAACGCTCGAACGACGTTGGACGCGGCCGACCTTTGAAATCAACGGCGTCACCGGCGGGTATCAGGGCGCGGGCACAAAAACCATCGTGCCCGCCTGGGCCAGCGCCAAGATCACGTGCCGGCTCGTGCCCGACCAGAAGCCGGAGAAAATCACGCAACTCGTGTCGCAATATCTCAAACGGATCTGCCCGCGCTCCGTGCGGCTGACGGTGACCGAGGGGCATCACTGCCGCCCATTCCTCGAACCCCCGAGCGGTCGCGGCGCGCGGGCTGCGTCTGCCGCACTGAAAAAAGCATTTGGTCGCGAACCTGTGTTTGTGCGTGAAGGCGGTTCCCTGCCGATACTTGACGCCTTCAAGCGAAGCTTGCACGGTGAGATTATTCTGGTCGGGCTTGGTCTGCCCGACGACAACTGGCATTCACCGAACGAGAAGATGGATCTTGCAAATTTCCATCAGGGGATCGTCATGAGCGTCGAGTTGCTGGGCGAGCTGGGTGCAGCGCGGTAAAGAATTTGTGCTTCCTTAACGAAATCCGGCTCCGTATAACACGACGGCAATTCCATGAAAACGCAAGGCTACTATCGATTTCCATCAATCCACCGGGACGCGGTGGTGTTTGTCAGCGAAGATGATTTGTGGACAGTGTCCGCCAGCAGCGGAATCGCGCGACGTCTGACATCGGGATTGGGCTCGGTCAGCCATCCGGCGTTGTCTCGGGACGGCAGGTGGTTGGCGTTCAGCGGGCGCGACGAAGGCAGTCTGGAAGTGTACGTGATGCCCGCCGCGGGCGGTGAAGCGCGTCGGCTCACATTTTTGGGAGCCAATACACTGGTGGTCGGATGGACGAACGTAGGCAAGGTCGTGTTCAGCAGTAATGCGCAGCAGGCGTTTGGCGGACCGCCGCGGTTGTGGGCCATCGGCATGGAAGACGGCGCGCCGGAATTGTTGCCAACGGGTCCAGCCCAATCGATCTCGTTCGGTCCGAACGGTGGCAACGTCATCGGTCGTAACGCGATTGATCCCGCGCGTTGGAAACGCTATCGAGGTGGCACAGCCGGCGATTTGTGGATCGACCCATCTGGAAATGGCCAGTTTCGTCGATTGATCGAACTCAACGGCAATCTCTCACGCCCCCTGTGGATCGGCTCGCGGATTTATTTTCTCTCTGATCATGAGACGGTCGGTAATCTCTATTCCTGCACGCCGACGGGCCGGGATTTGAAACGTCACACCCATCATAAAGATTTCTACGCGCGGAATCCGGCGACCGACGGACTGCGAATCGTCTACCATGCCGGCGCGGACTTGTTTGTATTTGATCCGTCGGCGAATGCGACGAAGAGGATTGAGGTTGAGTGTGATAGCCCACGGACGCAGCGGCAACGGAAGTTCGTGGACGCGGCGAGGTATCTGGACAGCTTTGACCTGCATCCACAAGGGCACTTGTTGGCGCTCGGCGCACGAGGCAAGTGCTACACGCTGGGCAATTGGGAAGGCCCGGTCTTACAGCACGGCGAACTCGACACCGCGCGGCATCGCCTGCCGCGGTGGCTAAACGATGGGAAGCGTGTCGTGCTTGTCAGCGACGCCGAGGGCGAAGAGGCGCTGGAGATTCACAGCACCGATGGCTTTTTGAAGACAGTGAAGCTGGGCGGACTCGATATCGGACGCGTCATCGATATGCGCGTGAATCCGAAGGGCGATCAGGTCGCTCTCTCCAACCACCGCAATGAGCTGATACTCGTCGATTTGAAATCGCGCAAGCGTCGCGTACTGGACAAAAGCGCTTGGGCGCACATCGCGGGGTTTGACTGGTCGTCCGACGGGCGCTGGATGGCCTACAGTTGCGCATTGAGCCAGCATACGTCCGCGATTCGCATGTGCGAGGTGAAGACAGGGAAAGTGCGCCAGGTGACACGGCCTGTGCTGCAAGATGTGTCGCCGTCATTCGATCCCGACGGCAAGTTCCTGTACTTTTTATCCTACCGCGAATTCGACCCCGTGTATGACAATCTGCATTTCGACCTCGGCTTCCCGCGCGGGGTGAAGCCGTATTTGGTGACGTTGCGCAAGGACATTCCGTCGCCATTCGTCCCGGTCCCGAAACCAGCACCGGACAAGAAGGCTGAAGCGAAGATCAAAGAGGACGCAAAGAAAAAGCCGCTGGTCGAAATCGACTTTGACGGAATCGAGTCGCGGATTCTGGCGTTCCCTGTGTCGGATGGCCGGTACCAACAGATCGCGGGCATTCGCGGCAAGGTGTTGTTCACCTCGGTGCCGATCGAAGGCAGTTTGGGCGGCGACAATTGGCCGCCGTCTTCTGAACCGTCTGCCAAGGCCACGTTGGAAGCCTACGATTTTGAATCGCAGAAATCCGAAACGCTCGTTGCCGGTATTTCATACTTCGGATTGTCTTCTGGACGGGCAACCCTGGTCTATCGGGCGGGACGCCGGTTGCGCGTGCTCAAAGCCGGCGAGAAATCCGATGAAGCTGCCTCCAAGGAACCGCCCGGCAAGAAAAGTGGATGGATCGACCTGGGCCGCGTGAGTGTTGCCGTCAAGCCACCAGCGGAATGGCGCCAGATGTATCGCGAAGCGTGGCGGTTACAGCGTGACAATTTCTGGACCGAGGACATGTCGCGAGTGGACTGGCAGGCGGTGCACGATCGCTATCTGCCGCTGGTCGACCGGATCGCCACGCGCATCGAGTTCTCCGATCTGATGTGGGAAATGCAAGGTGAACTCGGCACGTCGCACGCATACGAGTTCGGTGGCGATCATCGCCGTCCCCCGCAATACGACTTGGGATTGCTTGGTGCGGATTTTGTGTACGACGGAAGGGTGAAGGCGTGGCGCATCGCGCACATCGTGCAAGGCGACCCATGGGAGGAACGAGCCCGCTCGCCACTGACAGCGCCGGCGATGAACGTGAAGGAAGGTGACACGTTGCTGGCGATTGGCGGGCGGGGGCTCAGTGCGGAGACGCATCCCAACGCACTACTCGTGAACGAATCCCGCGCGGAAGTGTTGATTACGGTTGGGAATGCGAAAGGTAAATCACCGCGCACACTCACGGTAAAGACCATGTCCAGCGAGTTTCCGGCCCGCTACCGCGAGTGGGTGGAGACAAACCGCCGGATCGTTCACGAACGGACGAAAGGCCGCGTCGGCTACGTGCACATTCCCAACATGGGCCCGCACGGCTACTCCGAATTTCACCGCTACTTCCTCAGTGAGATCGACCGCGAAGGACTGGTCGTGGACGTGCGGTTCAACGGCGGTGGCCACGTGTCCGAGTTGATCCTGGAAAAACTGGCGCGGCGGCGCATCGCGTACAACCAATCGCGGTGGTTCAATATCCAGCCGTATCCCGTCGATTCGGTAGCCGGACCGATGGTGGCGATCACCAACGAGTACGCCGGATCGGATGGCGACATTTTCTCGCATGGGTTCAAGTTGCTCAAGCTCGGCCCGTTGATTGGCAAGCGCACGTGGGGCGGGGTGGTCGGCATCTGGCCGCGGCATTCGCTGGTGGACGGCGGATTGACCACGCAACCCGAGTTTTCGTTCTGGTTCAAGGATGTGGGCTGGAAGGTGGAGAATTACGGCACCGATCCCGACATCGAAGTCGAGATGCGGCCGCAGGATTTTGTGGCGGGGCGTGATCCGCAGATGGAGCGCGCGCTGCAGGAGATCGGAAAACTGTTGCGGGCGAATCCGCCACAACGACCCGACCTGGGCCATCGGCCAGACCTCTCGGTGCCGCGCGTGCCGAAGCGTTGAGCGTTGTACCCGCGTGCTTGCATCATGGCGGAACGCGGGTAGTGTGGGTTTGGTTGGAGGCGATGGCGATGAAAGCGAATGAGCTGGCAAAAAAAGAGTGCATCCCCTGCAAAGGCGGCGTGCCGCCGTTGACGGGCAAGCCGCTGCAGGATTTGTTGGTGGCGGTCAACAGCGATTGGCGCCTGGTGGGCGAACATCATCTGGAGAAGGAGTACAAGTTCAAAGATTTCCAGGAGGCACTTGAGTTCACCAACCGCATCGGGGACATGGCTGAGCGGCAGAACCATCACCCCGACATCTACCTCGCTTGGGGCAAGGTGAAAGTGACCATCTGGACGCACAAGATCGACGGGCTGACCGAAAGCGATTTCATTTTCGCCGCGAAGACCGATCAGCTACTGTCGTAAGGGCGCCGTTCCGAACCGGATAAATTCGTGTCAACACCCACTCCACATTCCTTGCTTTTGGAAGTCGACGAGTACATCGAGCGATTGTTCGTGCCACGAGATCCGCTTTTCGAACAGGCATTGCGCGATGCCACCGAGGTGGGCTTGCCGGAAATCCACGTCTCGCCCAACGAAGGCAAACTGCTCTATATGCTGGCAAAGTTGGCTGGTGCGAAGCATGTGCTGGAAATCGGCCTGCTCGGTGGCTACAGCACGATGTGGCTAGCTCGTGCGATTGGGCCTCAGGGCCGGTTGGTGAGCTTGGAGGTGGATGAAAAATGCGTGCGTTGCGCCCGCAAAAATCTTGAACGCGCGGAGTTGTTGTCGCGCGTGGACATCCGGCACGGCGATGCGCGTGTGACATTGGAGAAGATGATTGCGGCTAACGAAAACCCGTTCGATTTGGTGTTCATTGATGCCGACAAGATAAGCTATCCGGTTTATCTGGATCAAGTGATGAAGCTGACGCGTCCCGGTAGTGTGATTCTCGCCGACAACGTGGTCCGCGATGGCAAAGTGGCGCGCGAGGGTGAGACCGACCCAGCCGTATTGGGCGCTCAGGAGTTCAACCGGAAGCTGGCGGCAAACCCGAAGCTCGAAGCCATCATCGTGACCGTAATGCGCGAGACGCTCGACGGTCTGGCAATCGCCCGTGTGAAAGACTGAGAAGTTGTAGCGGCGGTCTATGACTGGCGGTTGTTGTCGGTAGGGCGTGCTGGTTCAGTGCGCCGTTTGAAATTACGTTCCCCCGCACACCGTGTATCCCTGCCCACGCAAATCTTCCGCCAAATCCTTCTCCATCTGGCAGGCGGCTTCGTAGGGCATCGGGTTCAAATACTCATACAACTCCGGCAGCAGTCGCACGCCGTATTTCTCAACGTAGTGTGACGACTTGTACCCATTCTTGTGGTTCTGAAACCGTTCGATGGGCGGAATGCCCGTCATGCCCACGTACACGCACGCCTTTTTCAGATCACGCTGCGGATTTGCCGCCGCAACCTTGCGCTCCTTCAATACGGCGTTGTCGAGGAGTACGACGTAGACGTGGTGATGAAATCGTTCAGACATTGGTGCCGACAGTATAGGCGGTTCGAACGCGCCAACAAGACCAAGCCTGTGATAAACTTAAGCAGATCATGAGCGTGCGCAGTCTGCCAATTCTGGAAGTGCGGGAACCTTTGCTGTCGGCTTTGGCGAAACAGCGGCGGCTGATTCTGACTGCGCCGACGGGTTCAGGAAAATCCACACAGGTACCGCAGATGCTACTGGATGGGGCATTGCTTGACGCGGCGGGCAAGCAAGTCGTCATCTTGCAACCGCGGCGGTTGCCGGCGCGGATGTTGGCGGCTTGGGTGGCGAAGGATCGCGGTGTGAAACTCGGCGACGAGGTGGGCTACCAGATTCGGTTCGACGACGTCACGTCGCGGGCGACGCGTATCCGTTATGTCACGGAGGGCGTGCTGCTGCGGCAGATGCTTTCTGATCCGAAGCTCGGTGGCATTGGCGCAGTCATCTTCGACGAATTTCACGAGCGGCATCTCTACGGTGACATCACGTTGGCGCGGGCGCTGCAGATTCAAGAAACCACGCGTCCCGATCTTATAATCATTGTGATGTCAGCCACGCTCGATGTTGGTCCGTTGCGAAAATATCTCGAGCCTTGCGAATTGCTCTCGTCGCAAGGCCGCACGTTCCCGGTGGAAATCGAGTATCTGGACACGCCCGTGGGCGATTGGCCGATTTGGGAAGCGGCGGTGAAGGAACTGGAGCGGTTGACGGCGCAGTACGACGGCGATGCGCTCGTGTTCATGCCAGGCGCGTACGAAATCTCGCGCACGGTGCAAGCGGCCCAGGACGCGCTGGGTAACAAGTTCATCGTTCTGCCCTTGCACGGTGATTTGCCGACAAACGACCAGGATGCCGCTGTCGCGCAGTATGACCGCCGTAAGATTGTCGTTTCTACGAACGTGGCAGAAACCTCGTTGACGATCGACGGCGTGCGGATCGTCATCGACAGCGGGTTGGCGCGCATCCCGCGCTATGACCCATATCGCGGCATCAACACGCTGCTCGTCGAAAGGATCAGCCGCGCGTCGGCGGACCAGCGGGCCGGGCGGGCGGGACGTACCGCGCCGGGTTTGTGCGTGAGGTTGTGGACGGAGCGCGAACACGAGCAGCGCCCCGTACAGGAATTGGCCGAAGTGAAGCGGCTCGATCTCTCGGAGGTCGTGCTGACATTGAAAGCGAGCGGCGTGGAAGACGTGCATTCGTTTCGGTGGCTGGAGCCGCCTATGCGTCAATCGCTGGAGCGCGCGGAGTTGTTGTTGAAGGATTTGGGTGCGCTGGGGCACGCGGGCGGCGCGATCACCGAACTCGGGCGGCGAATGCTGGCGTTTCCGTTGCATCCACGCTATTCGCGGATGCTGCTGGCAGCACAGGAGTACGGCTGCGTGCGGCAGGTGGCGTTGATCGCCGCACTGACGCAAGGACGCGATTTGCTGGTGCGCCGTCAGGGCCGTCAGGTCGAGGACGCGCGCGACGATTTGTTTGGTGGCGAGACGCAATCGGATTTCTTCGTGTTGATGCGCGCGTGGCGCTACGCGGACCGCAACGGTTACAATCTGGACCGATGCCGTCGACTTGGTATCCACGCACAGGCGGCGCGACAGGTCGGGCCGTTGTTCGAGCAGTTCCTCAACATCGCCAAGCGGGAAGGATTGGACATCAGTGAGAAACGCGCGGCGAGTGACGCGATTCAGCGCTGCGTATTGCTGGGATTTTCCGATCATCTGGCGCGACGGATGGACGCTGGAACGCTACGCTGCGAATTGGTCCAGGGGCGACGCGGCGTGCTCGCCCGAGAAAGCGTGGTGCAGAGTTCGCCGTTGCTGGTGGCGACCGAGATTCATGAGATCCAAAGTGGCACCGGCAAGGCCAAGGAGTTGAACGTGTTGTTGAATCTGGCAACGGCGATCAACGAAGAATGGCTGGGAGAGCTTTTCCCGAGCGATTTCGCCGAGGTACAAGCCGTGGTCTACGACACGACGCTGCGACGTGTGTTTGCGGAGCGGCGGAAACAGTTTCGCGATTTGGTCCTGGAGACGGGGCGATCCGAGGACGTTCCGCCGGATGGCGCGGCGCGGATTCTCGCCGAGGAAGTGTTGGCAGGGCGATGCGTGTTGAAAAATTGGGATGACGCGGTGGAACAATGGATCGTGCGGGTAAATCGGCTTCGTGAATGGATGTCGGAACTCAAGATTCCCGCAATTGTTGATGACGACCGCCGCGCGTTGGTCGAGCAAGTGTGTCACGGCGCGACGAGTTACAAGGAGATCAAAGACAAGGCGGTGTGGCCGGTGGTGAAGGCGTGGCTATCAGGGCAACAACAAGCGTGGGTCGAAGAATACGTGCCGGAACGGCTTGAGTTGCCGGGCGGCCGACGTGCCAAGGTCACGTACACGATGGACGGGCCGCCGACGTTGGCGGCACGTATTCAGGATTTGTATGGAGTGAAGGAAGGTTTATGGGTCGTAAAGCGCCGCGTGCCGGTTCGCATCGAGGTCCTCGCGCCAAATCAGCGGCCTGTGCAAACGACTGAGAACCTCGCGACGTTCTGGAGAGAAACGTATCCCAAGCTGAAGCAGGAATTGCAGCGGAAATATCCCCGACACGAATGGCGTTGACGGATTTTGAGAGTTGCTTTCGTCTCGCATCCGAGGAGAAATCGGTTAGATTTTCACAGGCATGAACCCATCGCACGAGTACTCGGAGAAACTCTGGCAGGAAGGGCTGCGCTATCTCCCCGGCGGCGTGAACTCGCCCGTGCGCGCGTTCCGGGGGGTCGGCGGCACTCCGTTTTTTACCCAGCGCGCGAGAGGCTCGCGATTGTGGGACGTAGATGGCAACGAGTACATCGACTACGTCTGCTCGTGGGGGCCGATGATTCTCGGTCACGCGCATCCGAAGGTTGTTCGAGCCGTGCAGGAAGCGGCACGCGATGGCACGAGCTTCGGCACACCGAATCCGCGTGAAGTTCGGCTTGCGCAACTGGTCTGCGAAGCATTCCCGTCGATTCAGAAAGTGCGTTTTGTGAACTCGGGCACGGAGGCAACGATGTCGGCCATCCGTCTGGCGCGTGGGTTCACAAAGCGGGACAAGATTCTTAAATTCGAAGGTTGCTACCACGGTCACGCCGACTCGCTGCTGGTGAAAGCAGGCTCGGGCGGCGCGACATTCGATGTGCCAGATAGCGCGGGGGTGCCGGCCGACTTTGCGCGCAACACACTCACGCTGCCTTTGAACGACCTCGCGGCGCTCGACACCGTGAATTGGCGCGAGATCGCCTGTGTCGTTATCGAGCCGGTCCCAGCGAACATGGGATTGATTCCGTTACGGACGGGTTTTCTGGAAAAACTGCGCAAGTTGACGCAAGATGGTGGCGCACTGTTGATTCTTGATGAAGTCATCAGCGGGTTTCGCGTGGCGCGAGGCGGCGCGCAGGAATTGTACGGCATCCGAGCTGACCTCACGACTTTGGGCAAGATCATCGGCGGTGGCTTGCCCGTTGGGGCGTTCGGCGGGCGCGCGGACGTGATGGACATGCTGGCACCCGATGGCCCGGTGTACCAGGCTGGTACGCTGTCGGGGAATCCGCTGGCGATGGCCGCGGGAATCGCAACGTTGGAAGAGCTTTCTCAAAGCGGTACGTACAAGAAATTGGAGCAGCGGGCGGCGACATTCTGCGATGAATGGAAGAAAGTCGTACCTGGGCATCATGTCCGCATTGGCTCGTTATTCTGCACGTTCTTTACGGGCGACAACGTCGTGGATTACGCTAGCGCCAAGACGAGCGACACGAAACAGTACGGGCGATTTTTCCATGGGATGCTCGACCGCGGCGTGTATCTGGCGCCGTCGCAGTTTGAAGTTGGTTTTGTTTCACTCGCCCACACCGAGCAGGACATTGAGCAGACGGTACGGGCGGCAGCGGAGGCGGCGAAGGCGTTATGAAGATTGTCGTGGCGATGACGGGTGCGAGTGGCGCGATCTACACGCAGCGGCTGCTGGATAACCTGGATCCGCAGGCGCACGAAATTCATTTCATCTCGACGAATCATGCGCGCGAGGTTGCACAACTTGAACTGCCGAAGGGAGAGCTGAAGATCGCGCCGTCCGTGATCCAATATGACGAACACGGCTCAATGTTCGTGCCATTTGTGAGCGGTTCGGCCAAACTGGATGCGATGGTGGTCGTCCCAGCATCGATGGGCACGGTTGGTCGTGTCGCGAATGGAGTCTCCGACACCACGATCACCCGCGCGGCGGATGTGTTTTTGAAGGAACGCCGCAAATTAATTTTCGTTCCGCGCGAGTCGCCGTTCAATCTGATTCATCTGCGCAACATGGCCACGTTGACGGAAGCTGGCGCGACCATCATTCCCGCCTGCCCCTCGTTTTACAACAAGCCGAAGACCCTTGTGGAAGTCGTGGACACTATTGTCGCCCGCGTGCTGGATCATCTCGGTATTGAGCACAAACTAATCAAGCGATGGCGGAGCGGCGAATAGTAGTGCGGACGGAATGCTAAACGATGATTTGGGCGAACAGAACGGTGCGACTTCGTGAGGGTGTCAGGCTGGTGTTCGTGATTTGTGTGGTATGTTTTGTGTCGATGAACTCTCGCGGAGAGGATCTGAAGCCCGGCGACCACGTTTTATCGTTGCCAGTTGCCGGACGCGAGCGGACGTATTTGCTGCATCTGCCGCCAGTGTATGACGGGGAACATTCGTTGCCTCTCGTGATTGTATTGCACGGCGGTGGCGGGAACGCGCCGGGCGCAGTGACGATGACCGGGTTCAGCCAGAAGGCCGACAAGGAGAGTTTTGTGGTTGTGTACCCGAATGGTTCTGGGCGACTAAAGACCAGGCTGTTGACTTGGAATTCCGGCAACTGCTGCGGGTACGCGCTGGACAATAACGTGGACGACGTCGGTTTCATTCGCGCGTTGATCGACGAATTGGTGAAGACGCGATCCGTTGACCCGAAGCGTGTGTATGCCACGGGGATGTCGAATGGAGGCATGATGACGTATCGTTTGGGGTGCGAGTTGTCTGACAAGATTGCCGCAATCGCACCCGTGGCCGGGGCACTGAACGTGGAGAACCGTGCGCCCACAAATCCCGTGTCGGTGATTATCTTTCATGGTACGGCGGACGAGCATGTGCTGTACAATGGCGGGGAACCGATTCGGAAGGCGGACACACACCGGCGCGTGGACAAGCCCGTCTCCTACGCGGTGTCGTTCTGGGTCAAGCATGATGGTTGCGCTTCGACGCCGCAGCGTAGTGAGAAGGGGAATATTCGCACGGAGGTATACGGTGGCGGAAAAGACGGGGCCGAGGTGGTACTCTATACGGTCAACGGCGGCGGGCACGCCTGGCCGGGCGGCGAGGCATACCTGCTTGGGGCTGAACCGACCAGAGAGATTTCGGCGACGGATTTGATGTGGGACTTCTTCAGGCGACACCCGAAGAAATGAGCCGCGGGACTCAGCGCGCAGGCGTGGTGTTGCGCGCGTCCAGAAACTTGAGTTGATGGTAGAGTTGTTCGACGAGCGGGGATTTGGCTCCGACTTCTTGCATAGCGCGAAGGGGATTCCCAAACATCGTCTCGACTTCCATCGGTCGGCGCTCGTCGTAGTCGATTTGCATGCTGGTGCGATACGGGGTCATCTTGTCCGTATAGGCGAGCATCTTCTGCACGATGTCGTCGGCGATGGCGGCGCCGCACGATCGCGCATCGGCTACGACTTCCCACATGATGGCTTCCACAAGCTGGCGCGTACGCGGGTTCGTCATCAATTCTTCCGTCGTTGCATTGAGGACGACGGAGAGCCCGTTGTAGGGAATGTTCCAGACCAGCTTCTGCCAGCGGACGACGGCAAGATCTTCGACGAGTTGGGTCGCTATGCCAGCGCGCTGCAAGTCGTCGGCAATCCAGCGCATCCGGTCACTGATCCCGCGCGTGGCGAATTCGCCGAGTCCAACATGTCCATAGTCAATGTGGCGGATATGGCCCGGTCCGACCTTGTTCGAGCACAAGAAGCACAGCCCACCCATCACCCGGTGCGCGCCGACGATTTTGGCGACTTGTTGCTCGACGCCCAGCCCGTTTTGCATGACGAGCACGACGCCGTTGTCCTTCAGGAGGGGCGGTAACAGTTGGGAGAGTAGGTGGTTTTGCGTTGTTTTAAGGCACACACAAACCACGTCACATTTTGGCATGTTGCGCACGTCAGCATAGGCGTTCACTTTCGGCAGTGTGAAATCGCCATCTTTCGATTCGCAAATCAGTCCGTGTTGGCGGACGTGTTCGTAGTCGCTGTGCAGGAGGAAGTGCAGATCGCAACCCGCACGCTGCAGCCGCGCGCCGTAGAACCCGCCGAGCGCTCCCGTGCCGATGATCGCGTAACTCCGTTGCATGACTAGGAACCTAGCAGAACAGAGTTCGCTCTTCTACGTTTTCACTGCGTTGTGCTAGAAGATAGAGAGTGATTGGCATCCGAAAATATTTCGAGTTCGTGCGCTTTTCGCATACAGTCTTCGCGCTTCCTTTCGCGCTGGCGTCAATGGTGGTGGCGGCGCGGGCGGAGCGCGGCTGGCCAGGGTGGCAACCGTTCCTGTTGATTTTGGCGGCGATGGTTTGTGCGCGGACGGCGGCGATGGGATTCAATCGCATTGTGGATCGAAGGTTTGACGCGTTGAACCCCCGCACCGCGCAGAGGCATCTGCCGACGGGCCGGATCACGGTGACGAGTGCCTGGGTGCTGGTGTGCCTGAGTGCGGCGGGATTGGTGTCGGCGGCGTGGGGCATTAATCCGATTTGCTTTCGTCTCTCGCCGGTGGCGCTGCTGGTGGTGTGCTTCTATTCCTACACGAAGCGGTTCACGGATTTCTCACACTTCTTCCTTGGACTGGCCCTCGCACTGGCGCCGTTGGGGGCATGGCTGGCGGTGCGCGGGCAATTTGATTGGCCGCCGTGTGTGTTGGCGGCGGCAGTTGTATTTTGGCTGGTGGGATTCGACATCATCTACGCGACGCAGGACCATGAGTTCGACAAAGCGCGGGGGTTGCGGTCGTTGCCGGTGCGACTGGGGATTGCGAGGAGCCTTCGCGTGGCGTGGGCGGCGCACGTAATAACGGCGGTGTTGTTACTGGCTTTCGGGTTGATTTCACACCTCCACATGCCATACTACGTCGGGTTGGCGGTCATTCTTGTCTGTCTGATCGTGCAGCACGTTTTGGCGAGAAAACAGGATCCGGTCAGCCTGAACGTGGCGTTTTTTCGCATGAATGCGGTGGTTAGCGCGGTGTTCCTGGGGGGAGTTGTGGTCGATGTGGTCTGGCGATGAACAAGTTGATTGAGCGGTCAGAGTTGCGGGACATTTTCGAGAAAGTGGAGGCGGGGCAACGCATCCATGAAGATGATTGTTTGCGCCTGTTCCGTTCGCAGGATCTGGCAGCCATCGGCGCGATGGCGAACCTCGTGCGGGAGCGCAAGAATGGCAACGCCGCCTTTTACATTCTGAACCGCCACATCAATTACTCGAACATCTGTATTCTCGACTGTGACTTCTGCGCGTTTTACCGGCGGCGGCGCGACGCGGGTGCCTACGAGTACAATCTGCCGCAGATGATTGAGAAGGCGCAGGAAGCGCTCACGCTCGGTATCACGGAAATCCACATCGTTGGTGGCCTGCATCCGTCATTCAAGTGGGAGTATTACATCGACATGCTGCGGTCGTTGAAGGCGCTCGATCCGAACCTGCACCTGAAGGCGTTCACCGCAATCGAAATCCTGCATCTCTCCTGGGTAGGCAAACGGAGCGTGCCGGAAACTTTGAGCGCGCTGCGTGAAGCGGGACTTGGCTCGTTGACAGGCGGCGGCGCGGAAATATTCGATCCCGAGGTGCGCGGCGTCATCTGCCACGCGAAAGAGACGGCGGAAGAGTGGCTCGACGTTCATCGCACGTGGCACAAGATGGGCGGACGATCCACGTGCACGATGTTGATTGGCCACGTTGAAAAGGACCATCATCGCGTTGATCATTTGCGGCGGCTGCGCGAACTACAGGATGAGACGGGCGGGTTCACAGCATTTGTGACGCTCGCGTTTCACCCCGAGAACACAAAGCTGCCGGACCTGACGGGACCGAGCGGTTACGACATGCTGAAGTCGCTGGCCATCGCGCGCATATATCTGGACAACGTCGACCACATCAAGGCGTACTGGATTTTGATGGGCATGAAGCTGGCGCAGGTGTCGCTAAGCTACGGCGTCGACGACATCGATGGAACGGTCATCGAGGAAAAGATTTATCACATGGCGGGCGCGCAGACGCCACAGGAAATGGCACGCGAGGAGTTGGTGAAAGCGATTCGTGAAACGGGACGGGAACCGGTGCAGCGGGATTCGCTCTATCGGGCGGTGAAGAAGGAAGAGGGAAGAGGGAAGGGTGAGGCGGAGGAAGACGCGACCGGCCCGAGTGCAGAGCCAAAGAGCGCATACGCAGGGGCCAGCAACGAAGGGGGCGCGGCATGAGTACGTCACCGCGCATTGGGGGCATCTCGTACCTCAATGTGCGACCATTGGTGTATGGGATTGAGGATCAAGTGGCCTATTGCGAACCGTCGCGGCTGGCGGATTTGATGTATCGAAAACAGTTTGATGTCGGGATCATCCCAATCGCGGAAGTGCTGCTACACGATCAGTATGACGTGCTTGATGGAATCGCCATCGCGGCGCGGGGGGCGGTTTGTAGCGTGTTCCTAACGCATCGCCTGCCCATCGAAAAGATCACGCGGGTCGCAGTCACGCCGGCATCGCGGACATCGGTGTGGTTGTTGCGGGTCCTGCTGAAAGTCGGCTACCACATCGAACCTGAATTCTATCCGCGGCCGCCGGGGGCGAAATTGAGCGAGCATGAAGCCATGTTGCTGATTGGCGACGAGGCGATCTGGTATGCGACCCGCAACGGGAAACAACCGCTGTGGGATTTGGGCGCCGCATGGGTGGATTTGACGGGCTTGCCGTTCGTCTTTGCGGCGTGGGCGTTTCAGCGTGAGGCTGAAAAAGACGAGCTGGCAGCCCTGCTGCGCCGCGCCAAGGCGGAGGGACTTGCGCATATTGAGGAAATTGTGCAACATGCCACGGAGGCCAGTCCGGAATTCCTTCGCGAGTATTACGCGAAGTGCGTGTGGTACGAATTGGGCGATGCTGAGAAGCAGGGACTGCGACGGTTTCAACAGTATGCGAAGGAATTAGGGTTGGTGAGCCAGTGCCATGATTTACGATACGTTGCTTGAGACGATTCAAGGCAAGGTCTGCGATGGCGGGCGGATCACGGCCGAGGAAGCCGTGCGGTTGTATCACGCGCTGACGCTGCCGGAATTGGGAGCGCTGGCGGACGTTGTGCGCGACCGGAAACATCCGAACCGCGTCGTCACCTACATCATCGACCGCAATATCAACTACACCAACGTCTGCGACGTGTATTGCACGTTCTGCGCGTTCATGCGCGAGGAGCGCGACGGCGATTCCTACGTGCTGACGCCCGAGCAAGTGGGCGAGAAACTCAAGGAGTTGGTGGCCATCGGCGGCGTGCAGGTGTTGATGCAAGGCGGGCACCATCCGAAGCTCACGATCGATTATTATCTCAACCTCTTGCAGTACATGCGCCGCAATTTTCCACAGGTAAACATCCACGGTTTTTCGCCGCCTGAATTCAACCATTTTGCCAAGGTATTCAAAATGCCCTTGGAAGAGGTGATTCGGCGTTTCAAGGAGGCAGGGCTCGGGTCGATTCCCGGCGGAGGCGGTGAGATTCTCGTCGACCGCGTCCGCCAACGTATCGCGCCGCTCAAGTGCATGAGCGACGAATGGCTGCGCGTGATGGAGATTGCGCACGGAATGGGTCTAAACTCGTCGGCGACGATGATGTTCGGGCACGTGGAGACGATTGAAGACCGGGTCGAGCACCTGCAGCGGCTGCGCGACCTCCAGGACCGCACGCACGGCTTTACAGCGTTCATTTGCTGGACTTTCCAGAGTGAAAACACGCGCTTGAAAGTGCCGTCGGTAGGCTCCCATGAGTACCTCCGGATGCAGGCATTGGCACGAATCTTTCTTGATAACTTCGACAACGTCCAATCCAGTTGGGTGACGCAGGGCCCGCAAATTGGGCAGGTGGCGCTGAGGTTTGGCGCTAATGATTTTGGCAGCGTGATGATGGAAGAGAATGTCGTGTCGCAAGCTGGGGCTACGTTTCGCATCAATGAGGAAACGATGCAGCGCCTGATTGGCGAGCTCGGGTATGAGCCGCATCGGCGCAATACCTGGTATCAATTGCTAAATTAGAAGAGGACAGACCAGATGCAAAAGATCAAAACCATTCTGCTGTTTGGGGCCCCGGGCAGCGGCAAGGGCACGCAGGGTAAAATGCTGGGCACGCTGCCGGGCTTCCGGCATCTGGCGTGCGGCGATGTGTTCCGCTCGATCGACCTGAACAGCGAGGTGGGGAAGGTGTTCCTGAAGTACTCGAGCAAAGGGGAGCTGGTTCCCGATGACTTTACCGTGCGCCTCTGGCGGGAGCACATCGACAAGCTCATACACACCGGCGCGCTTCAGCCCGACAAGACTGTACTGGTGCTGGATGGCATCCCGCGCAACATCCATCAGGCGAAAATGCTCGACCAATACATCGACGTGGTGAACTTGATTTGCCTGCGGGCGGTTCACAATCGCGCCGAGATGGTTCGCCGTCTCAAGACCCGCGCGTTGAAGGAGAATCGCCTCGACGACGCCAACGAAAAGACGATTCAACATCGCTTGGAAGTTTACGACAGTGAATCGCGGCCGGTCCTCGCGCACTATCCGAAGGAGGTTCGTGTCGATGTGGATGCGCTGCAGTCGCCCATCGAGGTGGCGCATGACATTCTGAGCGCCATCTTGGGACGCTTCCAAGAGATGCGCGAGGTCCCGTCGCTTCCACCCGCCGCCGTCGCGGCAAAGAACTGAGACTACGGCAACCTGTATCGTGAGAACGACGTTGATGATTTTTCCGGCCCTTGCCTTTTCCCCGCTTGTGAGCGATAGGTGCCCTGTGGCTTGGTTTGGCAAATGGGCCGCAACTTGTAACCAGGATCGGTGTTACATCGTCTGTGTGTGAGGGAATATTGGGGATGTCGTCCTGCTGTGAGACGGGATAGACGCTCGGAGATGTCTCCAACGAAACACAAACCGAGCGGATTAGGAAGGATACAAGAATGAAGACGAAAGCATGGATAACAGTTGGGGCCGCAATCTGCGTAGCGGCGAGTTCCGCCGCGTTCGCGCAGGAGCGCACGTTTCGCACGACGGCCGCGTTGGAAGGAGTGTTTCAGATACCAAATCCCAAGGCTACCGCGGACTTGGTATTGTTTCCCGAAGGATTCGCCGGTCATGACCTGGTGAATCTGGCGTTGGGCATGCCACTGACGACCGTGCAGAGCAACAATGTGCTGGCATTGGAAATCGATTGTGGCTCGACCCTGGCCAGTTTGGTGATCTTCGACAAGACGACGTCCAGCAACATCGTCACGATCGCCTCCAGCACACAAATCACCGCGTTGACAGGACAGGACAATGTCAGCTTGCCCGGCCCGGGCCACGAGCGGTTTGTCATTCAGATGAATATCAACAACAATGGCGGCCTGCTCGGAGGCTCCCTGACCATCGCCGGCAGGATGTATCTGGATCCGAGCAACGGCTGCCCGGAAGCGGTAAAGGTGGACACGGATCGCGGGCTTGACAGGTTGTTTGCCGATGGATTTGTCAAGAATACGGATGATCCGACGGTGAAGGACGTGCTCATCAGCGGTGTGGGGCACTTGATTGGCAACGCCGATGTGATCTTTCCCGATGGCTCGACCAATACCGTGCTCTTTCCGTTTGGACAGTTGACGATGAGACGTCAACTCCTCCCATAACGAGGAATGCTGTAGTTTGGCTGATGGGCGAGGGGCATTCCCCCTCGCCCATCGCTTTTGGGGAAGGCGCGATGCTTGAATTTCGCCTGCGGCTCTGTTAGGGCAGACACGACATGCGCATCGCATTCATGGGAACCGCGGAATTGGCCTGCCCCTGCCTGGAAGCCGTGGCGAAAGCGCCCGGCCACGAGATCGTCGCGGTTGTCACCCAACCCGACCGTCCCAAAGGCCGCGATCTCAAGCCCGCGCCGCCGCCGGTGAAGATCGTAGGGGACCGGCTGGGGTTTCCGGTGCAACAACCACTGAAGATTCGTGAGTCTGCCTCGGTCGATGCTTTGCGAGTCGTGCAACCTGACCTCGTTATCGTCGTGGCGTATGGCCAGATTCTGCCAAAATCGGTTCTCGAAATCCCGCGCCTTGGTTGTGTGAATGTCCACACCTCGCTACTCCCGCGCTGGCGCGGGGCGGCGCCGATTCAGTACGCAATTCTTCACGGCGACCGCGAGACGGGCGTCACCACGATGTACATGGACGAGCACATGGACACCGGCGACATCATTCTCCAACGCGCCCAACTCATTCATGCCGACGACACCAGCGCGATGCTGCACGACCGCCTCGCAAAACTCGGCGCGGATTTGCTCGTGGAAACGGTTGGATTGATTGCCTTGGGCAAAGTATCACGGACCAAGCAGGATGAAACGAGCGCCACGTACGCGAAGAAGATCACCAAGGAACAGGGCCGCATTGACTGGACGCGTCCTGCCGTCGAGATTGAGCGGCAGGTCCGCGCATTCAATCCCTGGCCCAGCGCGTACACACAGATGGGGGACCTGTTGGTGAAGATTTGGAAAGCAGAAGTCATCGGCGGCGCGACCGGCACTCCCGGCCAGGTGCTCGCGGATTTCATCGTCGCCACCGGCCAGGGTGGTCTCCGCGTCCTTGAACTCCAACCCGCCAACAGTAGACGAATGGGCGTCGAGGCGTTTCTGCGGGGGCATCCGATCAAGGCGGACTTGATTTTGAGTTAATCGGTGGCCGATCTCGACCCCGCTGTAGAACAGCATCGTAACTCCTCGGCTTGCGCATCAGGTGGGGCCGGCTACAATGGCTGGCAATGCAGACCGCTTCGGATCGTGCCGCGTCGGCGTGGCTTCGCCCGGAATTCGCCCGGCTTCTCGCGATCCTCTGGGTGGCCGGGCTGGCGCTGATTTATCTCGTCCGCTACGGTGCGTGGGCTTTGCCTCTACAGATGTTGGACATGTTGATTGCGTGTGTGCCGGGGTTTCACGCCGGGCCATATTTCCACGAATTCTGGTATGCGAGGATACATGACATTGCTTGCGTCCTGGTAATCGTGGCGGCGGCGCTGGGTTTGGGGGTGACGGCAACGACCCGGTTGATTGAGCGCTATGATGTGTTCGGCGTACTCCTCGCCTTGGCGGTGGGCATGTGGATGTTGGCCGTGCTGACGCTGGTGGCGGGAGCAGTGTCCATCGCGAGCATTCCCTATGTGTTTCTCACGCTGGCGTGCTGGCTTTTGCCGGCACCACGGAAGTTCATTCATGGTCTTAACATCTCGACGGAACGCACGGATCGCTGGGGGAAATTGATGATCGCGTGCATCCTGGTGGCCGCGGCATTGAATCTTGTGGGCGCACTGGCGCCGCCGTTCGAATACGATGAACTCGAATATCATCTGGGTGCGCTGGCGGATTACCAGCGCGTGGGCCGCATCGTTTTCCTGCCGCACAATTTCTATTCGAATATGCCGCAGTTGACCGAGATGTTGTATCTGCTGGCGCGTGCAACGACATCAGACATCGCGGCGAAACTCTTGCATTGGTTGTTCGGCGTGCTCAGTGCGCTGGCCGTGTACGGGTTGGCCCAGAGGCTGTGGTCGAAGAGCGTGGCGTTGACGGCGGCGGCGCTGTTTTATTGCACGCCGTTCGTGCAGGACCTGGGGCAAACAGCGCGGATCGATCTGGCAACCGCATTTTTCGCAACACTGGCGTTTGGAACGGCCGTGCTGTGGGCGGAGGAGGAGAGGCGCGAGTTCATGTGGTTGTCGGCCCTCTGTGCCGGTGCGGCGGTGGCAACAAAGTGGCCGGCGATTCCGATTGTCTTACTGCCGGTGGCCTTGGCGATGGCATTGCGTCGAAAGTGGATGTTGTCAGTCACAACTTGCATCGTTGGCGTCGCGATGGTGGCCCCTTGGCTCGTGAAGAACTGGTGGCTGACGGGCAACCCGGTCTATCCATTGCTCAGTACGTGGTTTTCGAGCACGCACTGGAGCGCGGCGCAGGCGATGGAATTGGCCCAGAGACATTCGCCAACGTTCGATTGGAACGGGCTGAAGCAATTTGTGATGCTACCCTGGAGTTACTCATTTACAGAGCCGGGAGCGATTCCGCTGTTGCTGATGACGACGCCATTGATTCTGCTGGTGCCGAAGGCTGCGCCGGCCGGGAAACGGTTGGGGTGGTTATTCGCAGGGGCATACGTGGCCTGGTTCTGCTGCACATTTCGGCCGTGGCGATTTTTGTTTCCGACGTTCGGAGTGGGGGCGGTCGTGGCGGCATTCGCCATGGAAAAACTGGGTCGGGATGCGCCTTTGCGGATCGCGTTGCGCCTGTCGGTGGGAATTCTTCTAATGACGAGTCTTGCGGCGCTCGGATTGAATGACCTTTCCGATGTTGAAAATACAGAGCGGGTGCCTTCCCAGATCAGTTTTGTCCGATATGACCTCGGGCAATTCACGCGTGCAGAGTTCGTGTCACGGATGGGGAAGGACGTGCTGGAGCCGATCGTGTGGATGAACGAGAACCTGCCGCGCGATGCCGAAGTGCTCTATGTCGGCGAGGCGCGTGTATATTATGCGAAGCATCGGGCCTTATGGAGCACCGCCTTTGACCAGAATCCGCTAACTGTCATGTCGCGTGAGGCGAAGTCGCCCGAGGAATTGTTGGCGGAGTTGCGCAGGCGGGGGATCACCCACGTATATGTGAATTTCTCAGAACTCGACCGATTGCGAACAGGATACAATTATATGATCGATGCGAACTGGGGTTTGATCCGCCACACGCTGGAGGAGGACGCTCGGGTGGTCCACCAATCGGGGCGGAGAATCGTGTATGAGTTGGCGAAGTAGACGATGAGAATCTGTCATGTTATCACGCGGCTGATCGTCGGCGGAGCGCAGGAGAACACCGTATCGACGTGCATCGGCCTGCGTAAGCTGGGGCACGACGTGGAGTTGGCCATCGGTCCGGAAACAGGACCGGAGGGTTCACTCCACGATCAGGCGAAAGCGGCCGGCGTGCCCATCATCGTTGTGGACGAATTGCGCCGCGCACCGAATCCGTTGCTGGACGTGAGCGCCTGTCTGGCGTTGCGGCGGATCTTCATGCACAAGCGGTACGACGTGGTACACACGCACAGCGGGAAGGCAGGGTTTACGGGGCGCGTGGCGGCGAAATGGGCGCGTGTGCCGCTCATCGTGCACACGATTCATGGCCCGTCGTTCTACAGCTACCAAAACCCGATCGGCAACTGGGTGTTTCGCTGGGCGGAACAAGCGGCGGGATCCTGCACAACGCAATTCGTGTCGGTCGCGGACGCGATGACCGAGCAGTATCTGGCAGCGGGGATCGGCACGCCGGACAAATACGTGACCATCCACAGCGGGATGAATATCGAGGCGTTTGTGAACGCTCGACGTGACGATTCGCTCCGGGAATCTCTGGGGATTTTCGAAGGCGATCTGATCGTGGGCAAGATCGCCCGGCTGTTTCGGTTGAAGGGGCACGAATTCCTCTTCGAAGCGGCGCCGCGTATCGTGGCGGCGGTGCCGCGCGTGAAATTACTGTTGGTGGGTGACGGGATGTACCGAGAGCGCTTTGAGCGTCACGTGACAGGGATCGGGTTGCGAAGTCACTTTATCTTTGCGGGGTTGGTGCCGCCGCAGGAGATTCCACGATACGTGGCGGCAATGGATGTGTTGGTGCACTTGTCGTTGCGCGAGGGACTGCCGCGAGCATTACCACAGGCGCTGGCGAGCGGGAAGCCGGTGGTGGCATTCGACGTGGATGGCGCTCGAGAAGTGTGCCTCGATGGCGAGACCGGATTGCTTGTACAGGCGGAGGATGGGAACGCGCTGGCCGACGCGGTGATTCGGTTGTTGCAGGACAGTGCGCTGGCCCATAGAATGGGCGCGACGGGGAGGGAGTTGGTCAAGACGCGGTTTGCGGAGGCGCGAATGGTGCAACAACTTGACGAGCTGTACCGACGACTATGGGCGGCGCGGCACTGACATGCACTGGCTGCTCGTCTATTTCTATGTATTCGATGTCAGCTTCGTGCTGGCACTGATTCTCACGCCGATCTTCAAACGATTATCGTTCCAGTGGAAATACATCGACGAGCCGGACAGCGAGCGAAAAATCCATACCCAGGCGATGCCGCTGCTGGGCGGGGCGGCGGTGTTTGGCGCGTTCGCGGCCAACGTGCTGTTTAATTATCTATTCGTTCTGCCGCTGGGAAGCCGTGTGGACCTGCCATTCATCGAGATGCCCGACGTGAAGATGTATCTGGACGGCGCGTTCTCGGTCTGGCCGAAGTTACTGGTGATCGTGTTGGGCGGCGGATTGATGGTCGCGCTGGGGATGTATGACGACAAGTATGAGCTGAACGCGCGGGCGAAGTTGATCGCACAAGTCGCCATTGCGTTTCTGGTGGCATTGGCGGGAATCCGGATTACGGCGTTCATTCCGAGCAAGCTCGCGAATTATCTGATGACCGTGTTGTGGATCGTGACCATCACCAATGCGATGAACTTCCTCGATAATATGGATGGGCTCTGCGCGGGCATCGGGTTGGTATGCGCATTACTGTTTGGGTTCATCGCCGGAATGCAGCATCAATTCTTCGTCTGCCTGATGGCGATGGCGTTAGCAGGCTCGCTGCTGGGGTTCCTGCCGCACAACTTCAAGCCCGCGACGATTTTCCTCGGCGATGCGGGCAGCCATTTTGTGGGGTATATGCTGGCGGTGCTGCCGATTTGCGTTACGTTCTATCGGCGCGGGTCGTTGACGCCGCTGCCCATCCTGATTCCTCCGCTGGTACTGGCGGTGCCACTATTCGACCTGGTGATGGTGATGTGGATTCGGATTCGTCGCGGCCAGCCGGTATATCGGGGTGACGTAAACCACCTGTCTCACCGCCTCGTGCGGTTGGGCCTCCCGCAAAGCTGGGCCGTGACACTGATCTACCTTATTACGCTCACCCTCGGTCTCGGCGCGACGATGCTGCTGTGGTCGCCGATGAAGGTCGCCTTGATTATCATCGTCCAGTCCATCTGCATTCTCGCCATCGTGACGCTGCTGGAGCGGCTGGCCGGGAAGTGAGACGGTTGACTCGGCCACGGTAAGCTGCGATTATTTTGCGCTCATGAAATTTTACGTCACCACGGCCATTGACTATATCAACGCGCGTCCGCACATCGGGCACGCGCTGGAGAAGATCGGGGCGGATGTCGCCGCGCGGTATCACCGGCTGTGCGGGGATGACGTGTTTTTTCTCACGGGCACGGACGAGCACAGCCTGAACGTGCAACGCCAGGCGGAGAAGGAAGGGCTGACACCGCATGAGTATTGCGAGCGGATAATTCCCGCGTTCACTGACGCGTGGGCGAAGCTCGGCATTTCGTATGATGGATTCCTGCGCACAACCGACCCGCAACACGAAGCGGCGGTCGGACTGGTGTTCGAACGCCTGGCGAAGGCGGGATACCTGTACCAGAGCGACTACGAGGGGCTTTATTGCCCGAGTTGCGAGAATTATTACACGGAAAAAGACGCGCCGGATTTCCAGTGCCCGCTTCATAAGCGTCCGCTGGAGCGCCTCAAAGAGAAGAACCTGTTCTTCAAGTTGAGCGCGTTTCAAGAGCGGCTGCAGAAACTGGTCGAGACCGGTGAGTTTCGCATCGAACCTGTGATCCGGCGCAACGAGATCCTCGGGTTGCTGCGGGAAGGATTGCAGGACGTGAGCTTTACCCGCGCGAACCAGAAATGGGGTGTGGTGAGTCCAGTCGAACCTCATCAGACAATCTGGATCTGGCCCGATGCGCTTACGAACTACATCAGCGCGATTGGATACGGCAGCGATGAGACGAAGTTTCGGCGATGGTGGCCAGCGGACGTGCACATCATCGGCAAGGACATCACGCGGTTTCACTGCACGATCTGGCCGGCGATGCTGCTGGCCCTGGAACTACCGTTGCCGAAGATGATTTTCGCGCACGGGTTCCTGAGCGTGGACGGCGAGAAGATGAGCAAGACGCGCGGCACCATGATCGAGCCGGCGGAGGTTCTGGAGAAATACACGGCCGACGTATTGCGCTATTATTTGATGCGCGAGGTCCCATTCAACGGCGACGGGGATTTCTCGTGGGCGCGCGTGGAGCAGCGCTATAACGCCGATCTGGCAAATGATCTTGGCAATTTAGTAAACCGCACGCTCTCGATGATTGGCCGCTATCGGCAGGGCACGGTGCCGAAAGCAGCCCCTGCCGACGCGCTGGACAACGATTTACGCGCGACGGCCGAGAAGGCTGTGGCATCGTATCAAGAGCGCATGAACGAGTTGGATTATAGTGCGGCTCTGGAAGGGTCATGGACGCTTGTCACACGGGCGAACCGGTACGTGGAAGAAAGTAAACCGTGGGCGCTGGCAAAGGACGACGCGCAGGCGCCACGGCTCGACTCCGTGCTCTATAACCTGGCGGAATCCGTACGACTGATTTCCATTCTCGTGACGCCGTTTGTGCCGACGACGGCGCAGCAGATTCGCGCCCAACTCGGCGTTGCCGACAAACTGGACGCGTTCGCTGAAGAAGTGAGGTGGAGCCGGCTCGCGCCGGGGACGAAGCTCGGGCACGTGGCGCCGCTCTTTCCGAAACGCACATGATTCGTTTCCCCGAGTCGTCGCGGTTTCACGTGATCGATGAGTCGAAAGTACTCCCGCGGTTCGGTCATCTGGCACCGCGACCGATCTACGTGTACCTGCCCGAACTCGCGGAAGAGGACCACCGGCGGCGGTTCCCCGTGTTGTACTGCCACGATGGCCAGAACATCTGGGACGATCCTGATTGCTGTTTCGGTCACGGCGGCTGGTACCTGAATCAGACGGCGGACGGGTTGACGCGCGAGGGAAAAATCGAGCCGATTATTCTCGTCGGCATTCCGAATACGCTTGATCGGTACCACGAGTACACGCCGGGCAAGACGTACGATGATATTCTCGCGCATCCGTACGCGAACTACGTCGTCGACGTTGTGAAGCGCTACGTCGACCGGAGATTTCCAACGAAGAAAGACCGGCAACACACGGCGGTGCTGGGCTCGTCGCTTGGCGGGCTTGTCTCGCTGTGGATGGCCCACAAACTTTCCGAGACGTTCAGCAAAGCCGCTTGTCTCTCGGGCGCGTTTCAGGTGCGCGATCGAAAGAAAAAAACTTTCGTAGAGTTTGTGAGGGAGCGCGAGCACCAGGATGTCTCTATTTATCTGGACTGCGGGACGGTGCAGGACGGGGTTCGCCAATCGCGTGAGGTTCGCGATGCGTATCTGTCGCGCGGCTGGCGAGAGAAAGAGGATTTTTTGTACTTCGAAGACAAGGGCGCTCAACACAACGAGCAGTGCTGGCGCGAACGCGCGTGGCGCGGCCTTACATTCCTTTTTGGAACGGGTCAGGAGGCGAAGTAGAGGTGCAGAAGGAAAAGTTCGGAAAGAATTTTACAGAATCTTCACAAAGGTGTTGACACGGTTTAATCGTTGTGGCAAAGAGTGGGGCGTTGTGGGGAAGAGTTGCAAAGAGTGGTTGCAGGGACTGGTGGTTATCAAGGAGGTACCACGATTCCCATGGTTAAGGCGCTTACAAGAACGGTATTCGTCGGGACGTTCAGGCATTCGGTGGATGACAAGAACCGAGTGGCGATCCCGGCCAAGTGGCGAGCCGCCGCGAGAGGCTCGAAGGAGTTTTACGTGTTGCCCGATCCAAACAGTTGTCTGGTCGTGTTAACGGCATCCGCGATGGAGAAGATGCTGGAGCGCGCCGACGACATCTCGATCGGCGAATACCAGCGGCGGGACGTGCTGCGTGTCATTGCCTCACGGGCGCATGGCACGCCCTGCGACAAGCAGGGGCGCATCGGATTGACCGAGGAACTCCTCAAACACGCGGGCATCGAAAAGGACGCGGTTTTAGCGGGGGCGCTGACGCGGTTCGAGATCTGGTCACCGGCGCGCTGGGCGGACGTGGAGCGGGCGGCGATACAGAATTTTTCGGAGGCCGCCAAACAGGTGGGATTGTGAGGTTGCGATGAATCGAGACGGCATTATGAATTTTTTGAGTTTGAACCGGAGCCTGACCAATCTGGGCGGCGAGATGCGGCAGTTCCGACTCCCGCGCATGAATCCATTTCCGAAGTTGGACAGTCGGATCGTCCGATCCTCCAGCAACAACGGCGTACCGCAATCCCAGTCGCGCCCTGTGGCGCATGGAGCGGTCATCATCGAAGGTGGTTGTGGGAGTTTGCCCGAGATGGCCACGGATGTGATCGACACGTCTGCGAGCTACGCCGTGGAGAACGTGAAGCGCGAGCGTTCCGGTAGTACCCCATGGTCGCGCGTTGGGCTTGGGAATGTGGTCGGACGAATGTTGGGCAGTCATCGTGCCGCGCGTTTGTGAGGGGGGAACTCGCAACACCGTCGCGGTCTCGTGAGATGATGACGGCGGGAGCGCAGGCTCTCGTGAGATGGGTGGGGGATGCCAGAGGGAGCGGGATCGGCGAACGCAGGTAGTCGATTTTCTTCCGATCCGAGCTACACATGGCATATCACACGCCGGTCCTACTCGAGGAGGTTGTAAACCAGTTGCACCCGCACCGCGGCGGTCTGTACGTGGACTGCACAGTCGGCGGCGGGGGGCATGCGCGGGAGATATTGCGCGCGTGCGGACCGGACGGACAGTTGATCGGCCTGGACTGGGACGAAGAAGCGATTGCGGCAAGCCGTGAACGGCTCAGTGAATTTGGAGCGCGCGTGCAATTGGTACGCGCCAACCATGTGGAACTAGAAAGAGTGCTGATGAGTCTGGGAGTAACAGTTGTGGATGGGGTGCTGTTCGACCTTGGCGTGAGTTCTCGTCAATTTGACGAGTCAACGCGAGGCTTCAGTTTCCAGCGGGAAGGTCCGCTCGATATGCGGATGAGCCGCCAGCTTGGGGCAACCGCTCGGGACGTCCTTCGCTCTGCCAGCCTGGAGGAACTGGCCAAGATCTTCCGCGTGTATGGCGAAGAGAAACGCGCCCGAGCGATTGCCCGTGAGCTTGTCGCCGAACGTGCGCGCGCTCCGCTCGAAACCACGACGCAACTGGCCCGGGCGGTGGAACGCGTCCTCGGGCCGAAGCGCGGCGACATTCATCCGGCCACGCGCGTCTTTCAGGCGTTGCGCATCACAGTGAACAACGAGCTGGAAAATCTCCGTCGTGGCCTCGAGGTGGCGACACGATGCCTCACCGCAGGCGCTCGTATCGCGGTCATATCATTTCATTCACTCGAAGACCGGATCGTGAAACAGTTCTTCGTGCAACAGAGTACCGGGTGCATTTGCCCAACAGATTTGCCGGCGTGTGCGTGTGGGCGTGCGGAAGTGCTGCGGATTGTGACGAAGAAGCCCATCGTCGCGGGCGAGGCGGAAGTGCGTACGAACCCGCGCGCGCGGAGCGCGAAATTGCGCGTGGCGGAGAAGATTTAGAAGGAGAGTTTCGTTGGGGGTGGGGAACCCCTCGGGGGGTCGGGTCCAAGGAGGCCGACCCCCCGGTTCGATTTACGTAATGAAGCGGAATCGTAAACGTGAGTCGTTGAGGTTTGGCACCGTGACCAAGTCGCTGGTGGCCTGCATCTGCGTCGCGGTTGCCGGTCTGGGCTATGTCTGGCAGAAGAACGCGATCTATCGGCTGGGCGATGAGATCAAGCGGCGCGAGGCGTCTTTGTCTTCGGCCCAAAAGCGCAACCTGATACTGGCCTCAAAGCTCGCGCAACTGGAATCGCCGGTGGAACTGGAAGTGAAGTGCCAGCAATACAGTCTGGGTCTCGTGGCGCCGAAGGAAGGCCAGGTCCTGCGCCTGCCTGAGCCGGGGCCAGAGTGGGATATGCAAATGGCGAACGCGCCTTTGCCGCCGCGGACACCGACGCGCCAATTGGCACAGGCCAAACAGGTATCGCAACCAGGGACATTGGTGAGACAATGATTCTGGCACCGCACAAAGGCCGGGCATTGATCGTGGTCGGCGCGTTGGCGTCAGTGTTCATGGCGCTCGGCTTCCGTCTCTTCGATTTGCATGTTTTGCAGCACAAAGAACTCAGCGCTTTGGCCCAGCGTAACCGCGAGCGGGTTGTCCATCGGCAAGGTCGCCGTGGCGCGATCCTGGATGCAAACGGCAACCTGCTCGCCAACAGTCTGCCCGTGCGCATTGTCACGGCGGATCCGACGGTCACCGCGCCGCAAGCTGCCAACATTGCGGAGAAACTCGCGCCGTTGCTGCAGACAGACGTCGCGTCGCTTACGGAAAAGCTCAGCAGTCCGGCGCACTACGTCCGCCTGAATCCGCGCGCGAAGCTTGACGAAGACGCGGTCAAAAAGATTCGGGAAATGAAGCTGAAGGGTATTGGCTTCGAAGATCAGTTTGTCCGCATCTATCCCGACGGCCCCCTGGCGAGTCACGTCATCGGCTTTGTGGATCACGATCATCGGGGGGTGCAAGGCATCGAAGCCTCAATGGAGGACTATCTGGAGGGGCAAGCCGGCTACGAAGTCATCGAGCAGGACCGTAAAGGCCGTGAGATTCGTGCGCTACGCGACGAAGAAATCGGGCCCCGCGACGGTTTCAATGTCGTCCTCACGGTTGATGAGGCGATCCAACATATCGCCGAGCAGGAACTCGAAAAGGCGATGGCCGAATTCAAGCCGCAGGCGGGCGTGATCATTATCTCACGACCAAAGACCGGCGAAATCCTGGCGATGAGTTCGCGCCCGACGTTCGATCCGACCAATATGGATGCGGCATCCGCGGACGATCGCCGCAACCGCTGCATCAGCGACGTGGCGGAGCCCGGCTCGACGTTCAAGATCGTCGTCTGTTCCGGTGCACTCAACGAGGGCATTGTCAGCCTGAATGACCAATTTGACTGCGAGAACGGCGCGTTCATGTACGCCGGCCGCATTTTGCATGATGCACATCCGTTCGGGGTGCTGAGCGTCGAAGAGATTTTGTTCCACTCCAGCAATATCGGAGCAGCCAAGGTGGCGTTGCGGATGGGGCCATCGCGGCTGGCTGACTATATCCACCGCTACGGATTCGGACACAAAACCGAGATTGCGCTGCCCGGGGAAGTTTCCGGGATCGCGCATCCATTGGCGCGGTGGAACAGTCTCTCGATCACCCGGATTCCCATGGGACATGAAATTGCGGTGACGCCGCTGCAGATGTTAATGGCCATGAACACCATTGCGAATAATGGCGTGCGGATGAAGCCGCAGATCGTCAAGAGTATAGTGGACCAGGACGGTACGGCGGTGTTCCAATTTCAGCCGCAGCCCGTTGGCCAGGTCGTTGCGCCACGAACATGCCAGTTGATGACCACAGCGTTGCGCAAGGTGGTCTCGCCCGAAGGGACCGCGCCGAAAGCAAACCTGGAGCGATTCGACGTCGCGGGCAAGACGGGGACGGCCCAGAAGGTCGAAAACGGTCAATACGTTCGGAAGTACTACTCATCGTTCATTGGCTATTTCCCTGCTTCGAATGCGGAGATTTCGATTTTGGTGTCCTTGGACGATCCCACCGTGGGTGGGGCATTCTATGGCGGATCGGTGGCCGGACCGGTGTTTCGGGCGGTGGCAGAGAGGGTCGCCGAATACCTGGGCATGGAACCGCAAACCCCGCCGACAGAGGTGGCAAAAGTATCATGAAGCTTGCTGAAATCGTCAAAACCGTGAAGCCGCTGTCGGTGGTGGGCACGCTGGACCAGGAGATCACCGGCATCACGTACGACTCGCGTCGCGTCATGCCTGGCAATATGTTCGTAGCAGTACCGGGTGAACGCACGGACGGGCATCGGTTTGTGGATGCAGCCATCGACCGCGGCGCGGCTGCGGTAGTTCATGAGCGCGATGCCAGTTTCAATTCGCGCGTGACACGCATCAAGGTCAGCGACGCGCGCCGTTCCATGGCGCAGGCGTCAGCGCACTTCTACAACAATCCATCGCAACATTTGAAAGTGGTCGGCGTAACCGGCACCAACGGCAAGACCACGACCGCGTTCATGATGCATGCGATCATGGAAGCCGCCGGTATTCCCTGCGGTTTGCTCGGCACAGTGCGCTACCAGATCGGCCAGCGGGTGATTCCTGCGGCGCGAACGACACCGGAGTCGGTCGAGATCCAGGACATGATGAGCCAGATGCTGCGCGCGGGCTGCGGCGGGGTGTCGATGGAGGTCAGCTCGCACGCGCTCGACCAATTGCGCGTGGCGGAGGTGGATTTCGACGTGGCGATATTCACGAACCTGTCGCAGGACCATCTGGATTACCACGGCCGGATGGAAGACTATTTCGAGTCCAAGGTCAGGCTGTTCAGCGCGTTGGGCACCGTCCGAAAGGTGGGCCGCGCGGTAGTGAATGCGGATAACGCATACGGTTGCGAATTGATCAAGCGCTTGGGTGGGGACCACGCCGTACTCAGTTACGGCGTTTCAAGCGCGGCCGTCATTCGCGCCGAGGACGTGCGTGCGTCGGCGGAGGGAAATTACTTCGTCGTCCACACGCCCGAAGGCAGTATCCCGATGTCACTTCCATTGATTGGACGCTTCAATGTGTCCAACGCGCTGGCGGCCATCGCCGCCAGTCACGCACTCGGCATCGACTTGGGCACCGCCGAATCGGCGCTGACAGCGTTCCGAGCCGTGCCGGGACGCGTGGAGCGGGTGAATGTCCAGCAAGATTTCACGGTTATCGTGGACTATGCGCACACAGCCGATGCGTTGCGCAACGTACTGGCCACGGTGGCGGAGCTCACGCGGGGCCGGTTGATTGTGGTTTTCGGTTGCGGCGGCGACCGCGACAAGGGCAAACGCAAGCCGATGGGAGAGGCGGCCTGCGAACTGGCTGACTTTTCGATTCTCACGACTGACAACCCGCGTACGGAAGATCCGCGCGAGATTGCCAGGCAGGTTGAAGAAGGCTTCCCGAAGGCGGCGCGCGGGCGATACCAGATCATCGAGGACCGCCGCGAAGCGATCGAGCGCGCGCTCGATATCGCTCGTCCCGGTGACGCCGTGGTAATTGCGGGCAAGGGACATGAGACCTATCAGGAATTTGCGGACACGGTCGTGCCGTTCAATGACCGTCACGTGGTGGAAGAGTATTTTCGATTGAGTGGAAAGTGGTGGAAACCATGCGTTTAGAACAGTTGGCAGAACTTTGTGAGGCGCGACTGATTCGTGGCGAGCCCGAGCGGCTCGTGGGACGAGTCAGTATCGACTCACGCGCGCTGGGCCAGGGCGACTGCTTCGTCGCGCTGCGCGGCCCGCGCTTTGACGGACATGAATTCGTATCAGACGTGGCCCGATTGGGGGCATCAGCGGCGGTAGTCTCGGATCCTACCCGTGCAATGAACTCGCCTAGTGCCTTGGCGCTTCTCCAAGTGCAAGACACCCTCACCGCATTGCACAAACTCGCAACGAACTACCGCCGACTGATGCCTCCAACGACCCGCATCGTTGCCGTGACCGGATCCAGCGGGAAAACGACCACAAAACAGCTGATCGCCGCCGTACTCGGCGAGCGGTTCAATGTAGTGGAATCGTCCGGCAATAACAACAACCACATCGGTGTGCCGCTCAATCTCCTGCGGCTCGACCCCGCGCATGATTACGGGGTGTTCGAGTTGGGGACAAACCATCCCGGCGAAATTCCCGTGCTGGCGGGCATGGTGAAACCAGACGTCGGGGTGATCACGAACATCGGTCTCGGGCACGTTGAGTTCTTTGGAGACGAAGCCGGTGTGGCCCGGGAGAAAGGATCGCTGATCGAGGTGTTGCCGCGCAATGGCGACGGTCTCGCGGTCCTCAATGCCGACGATAAATGGTGCGCCGAGTTGCGGACACGCACCAATGCGACGGTGGTAACAGTGGGTATCGAAAACTTTGCCGACATTCGCGCCAGTGAAATCAAAATCAACGGCGATGTGAAGTTTCGCCTCAACATTGCCAAGAAGCGCGAGGACGTGGTCGTTCGCCTCAAGACGCTGGGCCGCCACCAGATTTACAATGCGCTGCAAGCGGCAGCGATCGGGTATTTCGCGGGGATGGACCTGGACGAGATTCGCATCGGGTTGGAACACGCGCAATTTCCGCGCATGCGCATGGAGCCAGTCACGATCAACGGTGTGCGTTTCGTCAACGACTGCTACAACGCGAACGTGGTGTCGATGAAGGCGGCGTTGCAGATGGTTCGTGAGACGCCGAGCGCGGGGCGGAAGGTGGCGGTGCTCGGCGACATGCTGGAACTCGGCGAGTGGACGCAGCCGGCTCACTGCGATATCGGAGCGATGGCGGCCAACTGCGGCCTGGCGCTGCTGGTAACGGTCGGCCAATCCGCGCGGCTGATTGCGCAGGCGGCCATCGAGGCGGGTATGGAGACGCACCGGGTTCTGCCATTGGCGACGGCCCGGGAGGCGGGGGAGACAATTCGGGCATTGGTACATGAAGGCGATCTGGTGCTGATCAAGGGATCGCGACGGTTGCAGTTGGAGCGAATACTGGAAGAATACAGCAACAATGTCATGGCGCCGTTGTGAGGCGCTAATGAGGCATGCGGGACGGCGCTTCTCCAAGGCGCCACAACGTCGGTGTGAGGAAGTGAAGGACCGAGAAGCAGATGTTTTATTACCTGAGCGAGTATACACAGTTGTTCTCGCCGTTGCGGGTGTTTCAATACACGAGCTTCCGCGCGGTGGGCGCGGCTCTCACGGCATTGCTGATGTGCGTGGCATTGGGGCCGTGGCTCATTCGTCGTCTGGTCGAGATGAAGTTTCAGCAGCCGGTCCGCGGGGAAGACGATTTGCGGGAACTGGCGCAGACGCACGGCAAGAAAGCCTGCCCGACGATGGGAGGCATCTTGATCATCTGGGCGGTGGTGGATGCGATCCTGTTGTGGGCGCGGCCGACCAATCAACTGGTTCTCATTTGTCTGGTCACGTTGATCTGGCTTGGCGGTGTTGGTTTCCTCGACGATTGGGCGAAGGTGCAGGCGAAAAAGTCCGACGGGATGCGTGCGAAGACGAAATTTCTATTCCAGATCGGGTTGGGACTATTCGTCGGTGTATTGCTGTACACCGACCCGCTGCTCGGTCAAACGGCGAAGAAACTGATGGTGCCGTTCGTGAAAGGCCCGCTCATTGCCGACATGGGATGGTGGACGTTGCTCGTCGTCGTGGTGGTGATCGTAGGCGCGTCGAACGCGGTGAACCTCACGGACGGGCTCGATGGTCTGGCCACGGGGTGCACGCTGACGGTGGCGCTGGCGTATGCGGTGATGTGCTACGTGGCGGGCAATTTTCGATTCGCCGGCTATCTGCAAGTGCCCTACGTGCCCGGGTCCGGCGAATTGACGGTGGTCTGCGCGGCGTTGATTGGCGCGAGCCTGGGATTTTTATGGTTCAACTGCCATCCCGCGCAGGTGTTTATGGGCGATACGGGATCGCTGGCGATCGGCGGGTTGGTCGGGGCGATTGCCGTGATGATCAAGCAGGAACTGGTGCTGGTCATTGTCGGCGGGATTTTTGTCATGGAGGCGGTATCAGTGATCCTGCAGGTCGCGAGCTTCAAGCTGCGCGGCAAACGGATTTTCGCGATGGCGCCGTTGCACCACCATTTCGAACTGCGCGGCTGGTCGGAGACCAAAGTGACGACGCGGTTTTGGGTGTTATCGGTGATTTTCGCATTGCTGGGATTGGCGACTCTGAAATTGAGGTGATTGGATCATGCAGACCATGGAACTGAAAGGGAAGGATGTGCTCGTGCTGGGACTGGGACGGAGCGGAATGGCGGCGGCGTCGTTGCTGCAGCGTGACGGCGCCCGCGTCGTCGTGCGCGATGAATCGGCGGATGACCAGTTGCAGGAGCGGGCGATACGCCTGCGTCGTTTGGGCGTGCGCGTCGAGCTGGGCAGCCAGTTCGATCACGCCGCGCGGTTTGATCTGGCCGTGCTCAGTCCGGGCATCGCGCCCCAGCGGCCGATCGTTCGTGATTTGATGACGCGGAACACACCGCTGCTCAGCGAATTGGAGTTGGCGTATCGCTTTTGTCTCTGTCCCATCGTCGCGGTCACGGGGACCAATGGCAAAACGACGACGACCGAGTTGATCGCCGCGATGCTGGCCGGCTGCGGCAAACGGACGACGGCGGCTGGCAACATCGGCCACGCGTTTTCGGACGCGGTGGAGACCAGCGCCAGTCTGGATGCGGTCGTGCTGGAAGTCAGTTCGTTCCAGTTGGAGAAGATCGAGAAATTCCGCGCGAACATCGCGGTGTTGCTGAACATTACGCCCGACCATTTGGACCGGTATGAATCGATGGACGCATACGCGGCGGCGAAATCCTTCATTCTCATGAACCAGCAGCCCGAAGACACCGCGGTCATCAGCGCGGAAACTCTCGAACGGCTGCAGCGGATGGGAATCGCGATGAAGGCGCGCCCCATCACGTTCAGCGCCTACAACCGCCACGCGGACGTGTGGCTGGACTGGTTCGACAGCGAGACGATTTGGTGCCGGTTGCCCGAGTGTCACGGCATTTTGCTGAAGATGAGTGAGACGAACCTGCGGGGCGTACACAATGCCGAAAACGTACTGGCGACGGTGGCAACCGGGCTGGCGATGGGATTGCCTGTATCGCGGATGCGCGAGGCGATTTGCGCGTATTGTCCCCAGCCGCACCGCTGCGAGTTCGTGGCCGAGGTCAACGGGGTGACATACATCAACGATTCCAAGGCGACCAATGTCGACGCTGTCGAGAAAGCATTGCGATCCCTGCCGGGGAACGCGGTGCTGATCGCGGGTGGGCGCGATAAGGGTTTGGATTTTACGCCATTGAAAGAGGTGGTTGCCGACAAGGTCAGGTTGGCCGTGTTGATTGGCGAAGCGCAGAACAAGATGTGGCGCGCCTGGTCCAGGACGGCGCCGTGCGTGCGGGCTTCGTCGATGGAGGAGGCGGTGCGCCTCGCAGCCAGTCACGCCCGGCGCGGCGACACGGTGTTGTTATCGCCTGCGTGCGCCAGCTTCGATATGTTTGAGAATTATGAACATCGCGGTGAGGAGTTCAAACAGCACGTTTTCAATTTGCAATGAGGGGATGTTGGCCCGGGTTGCCCGGCAGACAGCAATTAACAAAAGAATAACGAACGAAAGGAACCAATGAAAGTCTCGAAAGTTGTACTCATCGTAGTCGCATTACATGTTCTCGTGATCGGAGGCATCGTCGTCTTCGAGGGATGCTCGCGAGTCAAGACTGGCGCGCCTGACATGGCGAGCAACGAAAGCTCGCCCGGCCAGCCGTCCGATATGACCTCGGCCAGCAACCAGATGACGTCCATTGCGGGTCCGCAGGGTCCTGGCCCGGGTAACTCGCTGGTCCCGCCGAATTCCATGGCAGGAAATGAAGCGCCGGCTCCCATTCCCGCGCCGATGGCGGTGGCACCGGTGACCGGCGCTCAAACGTATGTTGTCAAGAAGGGCGATTCGCTCTGGAAGATCGCGAAGGCGGAGAACATCACCGTGCGCGAACTGAGTCGAGCCAACAACATGACCAAGACCAGCACGCTCAAGGTCGGACAGAAGCTAAGCATCCCCGCCGTGGTAGCAAAGGCGGAAAAGACCAGCGTGGCGACAGCATCGGTGGTCCCGACCTCGACCGATGCGAACAGCGTGCCGTCCACTACGACCGCATCCGCGACTCCGGCAGCCGCGACGGAGGCCGGTGACGCAATGTACACTGTGAAGTCGGGCGACTCACTCTGGAAGATTGCACGGCAAAAGAGCGTCAGCGTCGCGGCGCTCAAACAGGCCAATAATCTGAGCGGTGATTCGCTGAAAGTCGGTCAGGCACTCCACATCCCCACGGCGACGGCAAAAACCGTGACGGATTCGACCGGCACCACCGTCAGTGCGGGGATAGCACCCACAGCGTCCGCAGCCTGGCAAACGCCCGGCACGTATACGGAGAATGGCCAGACGATCCACGTGGTGGACTTCAACGAGTCGCCGGGGACGATTGCCAAGAAGTATGGCGTCAAACTCGATGATCTGTTGAAGGCGAACAACATCACGGATCCACGGAAGGTCCAGTACGGCCAACGCCTGGTGATCCCGTCGGCCCAGCCGATCGCATCAGCATCGGCAGTCGCGACTCCCGTGGCGAATACAGCAAGCACTGCGGCGGCCGCTCCGACAGCCCCTGCGGTGTCAGCTCCGGTCGTGTCCGCTTCGCGAGCGACCGTTCAATGATCGAAAGAGGTTCTTTCTCAAACAACAATAAAACTGGAATCTGTTGAACAAGGCTGCCATCACGTTGCTCATGATCATGCTGGTTCTGTTGACGGTCGGCGTGATCATGTTGTTCAGCACCAGCGCACTCTACGCCAAGGACCGCTATGGCGATCAGCGTTATTTGCTGAAGCGTCAACTGGTGTGGATGCTCGTTGGTGGAGTCGGGTGTGTGATGGCAGCGAGCGTTCCGTATCCGAAATTGCGCGGCGTATGTACGGGCGTGCTCGTTGTGGCGGGTGTCATGCTGGCACTGGTGCTCATTCCACACATCGGCCTGAGAGTCGGCGGCTCGCGCCGCTGGCTTGGTTTGGGCCCGATGCGGTTTCAGCCATCAGAGTTGGCTAAAGTGGCGTTGGTGGTCTGGCTGGCGCACTGGCTGGCAAAGGAAAAGCGGCGCCTCGACAAGTTCGGGCGCGGTTTTGCTGTGCCGATGGGCGTGGTGGGCGTCGTGTTACTCCTGATGCTCGCCGAACCTGACTTTGGTTCCACGGCGTTGATGGCGTCCGTGAGTTTCGCGATGATGTTTGTGGCGGGTGTGCGATTGCGCTTCCTGATCCCGACGATCCTGGGCGGTCTGGCGGGATTCGCGACACTGGTCATGCACAATCCAACGCGCGCGGCGCGGCTCATGGCATTCATGGATCTCGACAAGTACAAAGAAGGCGCTGGCTACCAGGTGTGGCAGGCGATCCTCGCGTTCGGGTCGGGCGGATTCAATGGGCTGGGCTTGGGGAACAGTCTGCAGAAGATGTTCTACCTGCCCGAAGCGCACACGGATTTCATCTTTCCGATCATCGGCGAGGAGTTGGGATTGGTGGGAACGCTGGCGATTCTGTTGGCGTTTGCGTTGCTGGTGGCGTGTGCGGTCGTGATCAGCATGCGGGCATCGGATTTGTTTGGACAGTATCTGGGGATGGGCATCGCCGTGCTGCTGGCGATGCAGGCGTTGATCAACGTCGGTGTGGTGACGGCATGGTTGCCCACCAAGGGTCTGCCGCTGCCGTTCATCAGTTTTGGAGGATCGAATCTGGTGTTGAACATGGTCGCGGTCGGTCTGTTGCTCAGTATTTTCCGTCATGGCGTGGCGGAGACGGAAAATGAGGAGCAGGAATTTTTTGCGCGGCGGTCAGCGGTCTCATAGGAGGCAACAGCACTGCCGCGCGGCGGAAGGCAGGTTGCATGAATGAAAATCGTGATCGCATGCGGCGGGACGGGGGGGCATCTGTTTCCCGGACTGGCGGTGGCGGAAGCCCTGCGGGACCGCCGGCACCACGTCCGGTTGTTGGTCTCCGAAAAGGCAATCGATCAGACCGCATTGGCAGCGTTGACCAATTGCTCCAGCCCTTCGGACGGCGTCGTGGTGGAAGGAGTGCCCGCGATGGGGTATGAAGGTTCGCGGCGCCTAGCTCAATTTTGTATCCGGCTGGCCAGGGCCACGCGCCGGTGCGCGGCGACGTGCGATGAATTTGAGCCGGATGTCGTACTCGGAATGGGCGGATTCACATCGGCGCCGGCTGTATTCGGCGCACGGTGGTCCCGCAGGCGCGGGACGGCGACGTTGATCCATGAATCCAACGCGGTGCCCGGCAAGGCCAACCGCTGGGCGGGCCGGTTTGTGGACCATGTCGCGGTCGGATTGGCTGACTGCGCACAGTTTTTCGGACGCAAGCCCGTCACGGTAACGGGCACGCCGATTCGCGCGGCGTTGCGCCGTGGTCGGGTGGCCGACGCGCACGCGCGCCTCGGCCTGAAGACAGAGCGATTGACTGTGTTGGTTGCCGGTGGCAGTCAGGGGGCGCATGCGATCAACGAGGCCGTGGCCGCTGCCCTGCCATGGCTGAACGAAAGAACGAAGGCATTGCAGTTCGTTCACTTGACCGGTGAGCGGGACGAAACATTCATGCGTGAGGCGTACGAGAAGAACGGATTTCAAGCAACGGTAATGAGTTTCTGCAGTCATATGGAATTGGCCTACAGCGCGGCGGACATGATCGTCGCACGCTCGGGGGCTTCGACACTCACCGAAATCGCGGCGTTCGGGCTGCCCGCGATCTTGATTCCGTATCCGCACGCCGCAGGCAATCACCAGTGGCACAATGCGCATGTGTTCGAGCGCACGGGCGCCGCGCGGCTGATCGACCAGTCGCAACTTGACGGTCCGCCCGCAGGCCGTGGAGAACGGCTCGCCGACGCCATCGCCGAGTTGGTCGATGACGACACGGCGCGCCGAGGCATGGCGAGGGCCGCGCATGCGCTGGCAGTGGATGATGCGGCCGACCGCATCGCAACCTTATTGGAACAATATGGGAAGCAAACAACGACTCATTGAGTTTTTGGGAGGTGGGCCACGCCGCGTGCATTTTGTCGGCATTGGCGGCTGCGGCATGAGCGGATTGGCGCGCCTGTTGTTACAGCAAGGGCACAATGTCACCGGCTCGGATGTGTCCCCCAACGGCGGGGTGAAGGAATTGCAAAAGCTCGGGGCAAAAGTTTCCAGCGGTCATGCGGGTCGAAATGTGAGCGAAGGCATGGAGCTTGTGGTCTACACGTCGGCGGTCAACGACCAGAATATCGAACTACAGGCGGCGGACGAACTGAAGATCCCCCGGGTGCGGCGCGGGTTGCTGTTGAGCGCGCTGATGAATCACCCGAATAACATTGCGGTCGCAGGCACGCACGGCAAGACGACGACGACGGCGATGATCGCTTACGTGCTCACGCGCAGTGACAGTGCGCCGAGTTACTGTGTGGGCGCTCACGTGCCGGTGCTGGGGACAAACGCACAATTTGGCGGTGGTAAATACTTCGTGGCGGAGGCGGACGAGAGCGATGGCACGTTGGTCGGGTTCAGCCCCGAGTATGCGGTATGCCTCAACATTGAGCCGGAACATCTGGATCACTATGGGTCGATGGACAAGCTGCGAGAGACATTCGAATCATTTTTCTCCAGCACGCACAAGGTGGTGTTCTTGTGCGCGGACTGCACGAATTGTATGACAATGGCGCCGCGCTGTCGAACTGCAATCACCTTCGGACTATCTGCCCGGGCCGATTACCGGGCAATGGAGATCGAACAAACGAGTTGCGGCTCGCGATTCGCGGTGGCGTGCCGCGATCAAAAGATCGGTGTGATCGAACTGAGTATTCCCGGCAGACAGAACGTGACGAATGCGCTGGCGGCAGTGGCGGTGGCTGACGAATTGGGAGTGCCGTTCGAGAAAATTGCGGACGCATTGAAGCAATTCACAGGCGCGAAGAGACGCTTTGATCGCAAGTATGAGGACGGCGGCATTCTCGTGGTGGACGACTACGCACATCATCCGACGGAGGTTCGCGCGACTATTGCGGCCACACGGACGATGCTGGCGAAAGAGGGCACAGCCGTTTATCGCCGGTTGATTGTGGCGTTTCAGCCCCACCGGTACACGCGCACGCAGGCGTTGCGGGAGGAGTTTGGCGGGGCGTTTCAAGGCGCCGACAAGTTATTTCTCACCGAAATCTACGCCGCGAGTGAAAAACCCATCGAAGGCGTTACCGGAACGATGTTGCATGGTGTGGTCGCGGGCTCCGGACAGGTGGAGGCGGTGTTTGAACAGGACCTGGAAATGTTGGTGGCGCGATTGTTCGCGGAGGCCCGTCCCGGCGACATCATTCTGACCATGGGGGCAGGGGACATTTACAAAGTGGCGGAAGCGCTGGCGCGAAAGCTCCGGCAGCGTGGCCCGACCGTTCTCAACACGGAGAAACAGCCCATGAATATGTTTGCAGATCTTGAGGTATTGTTATCGGACAAGGCGAAAATCCGCCAGAACGAGTCGATGGCGCGACACACATCGATGCGTGTGGGTGGCCCGGCGGAGTTCTGGATCGAGCCGGCCCACGAGCGCGATCTCGCGCGTCTACTGCACTACTGCCACGTCCGCGAGGTACCTGTGACGGTGATTGGCCGCGGCACGAACCTGCTCGTGCTTGACGGCGGCATTCAAGGGGTGGTCGTCAGTCTGACGAACGATGAGTTTTCGAAGGTGGAAGTGGACGGCGAGCAGATTCTCGCGCGGGCCGGCGCCCGGCTGAAGACGATTGTGACCACGGCGGCCAAGAACGGGCTGGCGGGACTGGAGTTCATGGAAGGCATCCCCGGATCGCTCGGTGGCGCGCTGCGGATGAATGCGGGAGCGATGGGCAAGCAGACGTTCGACGTGGTCGATTGGGTGCGCTACATCAGCTACTCGGGCGATATTTACGATGCGGAAGCGAAGGACCTCCCTGTTTCGTACCGGAGCTGCCCGGTGTTCCATAACCACATTGCCTTGTCGGCAATCCTACATGGGACGAAGGCGGAGCGTAAGTCGATCGACAGCCGGCTGCGGGCGTTCGCGCAACGACGCTGGTCGTCCCAACCCGCCAAGCCGAGCGCGGGCTGCATTTTCAAAAACCCGGACACGATTCCGGCGGGCAAACTGATCGAGGAATTGGGATTGAAGGGAATGTCGATCGGCGGCGCGCGAGTTTCCGAGATGCATGGGAATTTCATCGTGAACGAGGGCCGCGCGACCGCCAGCGATGTGATGCAGTTGATGGCGACCATTCGAGAGCGGGCGCGACAGGAGCGTGGAATCGATCTCGAACCGGAAGTGATGATTCTCGGATCCGAAAAACAGTAGAGAACTGCGAGCATGAAAAAACTCACGATTGCGGTCCTGATGGGAGGCCCGTCCACCGAACGCGAGGTGTCCTTGCGATCCGGCGAGGCAGTGGTGAATGCGTTACGAGTGACAGGCGCGGACGTTGTGGCCACTGATATTACAGACACGACGTTTACAGTCCCGAAAGACGTGGACGTAGCGTTCGTTGCCTTGCATGGGACCTTCGGAGAGGACGGGACTCTCCAACAGATACTCGAGGACAGCGGAATCGCCTACACCGGCTCCGGCCCGGAAGCGAGCGCACGCGCCTTCGATAAGATTGCCGCCAAGGAGGCGTTTCTGTCGGCGGGGATTCGGACGCCGAAATACGAGATTTTCGATCGCGCGCACACGAGCTCGCACCGCTCGACGGGGCTCGCCTTTCCGCTTGTGGTGAAACCGTCACGACAGGGGTCGAGCGTAGGGGTCAGCATCGTGGAGGAGGAAGGTGACCTGGAAGAGGCCTGCCAGACTGCGTGGCAGTATGACGACCGTCTACTGGTCGAGCCGTTCATTGTGGGGCGCGAGTTGACCGTTGGCATTTTCGATGGCCAGGCGCTGCCGGTGGTGCAGATTGAACCCCATCAGGATTTTTTCACGTATGAAGCGAAGTACACGAAAGGGCAGTCGGACTACCTTGTGCCTGCGCCACTGGAGAAGGAGACGGAATTGCTGGTGAAATCCACGGCATTGCGGGCCCATGAGTGCCTAGGGTGCCGCGACCTTTCTCGGGTGGATCTGATCCTGGCGGAATCGGGCGAGTTGTTCGTACTGGAAGTCAACACGATCCCGGGTTTCACCGAGACGAGCCTCGTACCGAAGGCGGCATGGGCGGCGGGAATCGGATTTCCGGATTTGTGCGCACGGTTGGTGCGAATGGCGTTGGCGCGTCGCGGGCCGCTCGGCGCGGCTGCGAAGGACACCGCGGTGGTTTCGACATGAAGCTTGGCAACCGAAGAAAGAAGCGGCCGGGGTACCTGCTGGACGTGAAGGTCCAGACGCGCGGACGCAGTTTGCGGCGGCTGCGGGTTGTGATCATGGCACTGCTGGCGCTCGGCACGTTGGCGTTGAGCGGCTACGGGATCCATCGCCTGGTAAAGACGGCCGCCAATCGTCTCGTGTACGAGAATCCGCGTTTCGCGATTCGCCAGATTGTGGTGGAAAACGATGGCGTGCTGACGCCGGAGCAGGTCATGGGGTTTGCGGGGGTGCAGGTTGGGCAGAATCTCCTGTCAGTTGACCTGGATCGCGTGCGTGGCAATCTCGAGATGCAGCCGCTGGTCCGCGCCGTCGAAGTGCGCCGGATGTTGCCAGATCGGTTGTTCATTCGGATGGACGAGCGGGTCGCCGTGGCGCGGCTGCGCGTGCCGACGCGAGAGTTGAGCGACGCCGTGTTCTACATCGACCGCGCGGGGATTGTCATGAAGCCCGTCAAACTCGCGGATGGGACGCTCGTGCAGCCGCAGATGCCACGGCCCGTGCCGATATTGACCGGCGTGACATTGGCGGATTTGCGTGTGGGCAAACCTGTGGAATCGGAACAGATTTACCGGGCCTTGGAATTGTTGGACAAACTGGATCAGGCCGTGGCGGGATCATGGCTGGAGATCGAGCAAATTGATCTGTCGAAGCCGCGCCAATTGGTGATGACCACCCGGCAGCATACGGTGATCAAGGTGGACGTGGAGGAATTTCCCCAGCAATTGCGGCGGCTGGGAATGATTTTGCGTTGGGCACAGCAGAGGCAGCGGGCCGTGCAGATGGTGGACCTGACCGTGAACCGTGGCGTGCCTGTGACGTTTGCGAATTAGAAAGGTTTGGCTACGAAAATGTTACCGAAGGAAAAGATCGTCGTGGGACTTGAGGTGGGCACCTCGAAGGTGTGCGCCGTGGTCGGCGAAGTGCTCGACGATGGCAACATCATGGTGATCGGGGTTGGCCAGGCGAACTCCGAGGGTGTGCGCAAGGGCGAGATCATCAATATCGATGCCACGGTCGAGTGCATTCATGCCGCGGTGGGCGACGCGGAGGAAAGTGCGGGCGTGGAAATCCACAACGTGTACGCCAGCGTGAGCGGCGGGCATATCCGCAGCTTCAACAACCGCGGTACAGTGGCCGTGACCACCGACGAGCGCGAGATTTCCGAGGAAGAGGTTCGCAACGTGTTGCTCAATGCGAAGGCGGTCAACATCCCGATGGACCACGTGGTGATCCATGCGATTCGCCAGCATTTTTTCGTGGATGGCCACGACGGTATCCAGAATCCAGTGGGCATGATCGGGGCCAAACTGGAAGCCGATGTGCATGTGATCCACGGCGTGCGGACGCGATTGCAGAACACTATCAAATGCATCAAGCACGTGCCGTTGGACGTGGCCAACATCGCGGTGAGCGGGTTTGCTTCCGCGCTGGCGGTGCTCACGACCGAGCATCAGCACCTGGGCGCGGTCGTCATCGACATGGGCGGTGGCACAACGGATTACCTCGTGTATAGCGAAGGCACGATCCAGCACAGTGGCGTGCTGGCGGTCGGTGGCGACCACATCACGAACGACGTGGCGATCGGCTTGCGGATTCCGATGAATCGCGCGGAAACGCTGAAGGTCGAGCACGGCACGGTCGAGGTTCCGACGGACGACGAGACGATCACGTTAAAACGCGAGGTCGGTCTACCGGATCGTCAGGTATCGAAACAACAACTGTGCCGGATCATGAACCTGCGCGTGGAGGAAACGCTCGCGTTCGTAAAGAAGGAACTCGAGAAGCAGGAACTGCTGGAATACCTCGGCGCGGGCGTGTTCATCACCGGTGGCTGCGCGCGATTGCGCGGACTGGAGACACTGGCGGCGCGGGTATTCGGGCTGCCGGTGCACATCGGGCACAGTCTGACGGTGGGCGGGCCGACGTCGGCAATTGAAAGCCCGGAATATTCGACCGCGATTGGATTGGTGCGCTATGCGCTCGGATCGCAACGGGACCAGCATCAAGCGCCGTCACCGCTGCGGAAGATGGGACAATCGTTCCAGAGTCTGTTCCAGAGGGTGCGGGCCTTTATGTGATGGGAGAGTCGTGATGACGGGTCGAACCAAGCCAGCCGCACAACACGAGACCAGCGAGAACATGGAAAAGAAATCAACGCCCGCGCAACGGATTCGACTGAAGATCTTCGGGGTGGGAGGAGCCGGCGGCCACACGGTGAGCCAGATCGCCGCGACCCGGTCGCAAGGCAATCACACGTTGGAAGGGGTTGACCTCATTGCGGTCAATACTGACCTGCAGGCATTGAACGAGATCAACGGCGTGGAGAAGGTGCAGATTGGCGCCGCGGTGACGCATGGATTGGGCGCGGGCGGCGAGCCCGAGATTGGCGCGCGGTCCGCCCAGAACGATGGCGAACGAATCGAGGCGCTGGCGCAGGGCGCGGACGTGGTTTTCCTGACGGCAGGGTTGGGCGGCGGCACGGGCACGGGCGCCAGTCCGACCGTGGCGCGAATTGCGAAGGAGCAGGGGGCGCTGGTGCTGGCATTTGTCGCGCTACCATTTTCATTCGAAGGCGAACGGCGGAAGCAGCAGGCGTTGTCGGGTCTGGAGCAACTCAAGGCGCAGGCCGACGCGGTCGTGTGCATTCCGAACGACAAGATTTTCCGAATTGCCGGAGCGGATGCGAGCGTGGTGGACGCATTTCGACGGGCCGATGAGAATATCATCTTGGGCGTGCAAGCGGTGTGGCAGCTCTTGTCGCGCAAGGGACTGATCAATCTTGATTTTGCCGACCTGCGCACGACGCTCGGCGCAAAGCACTGTGACGGATTGTTCAGTTACGGCCAGGGCGAAGGCGCCAATCGGGCGCGCGACGCGGTGAAATCGTTGCTGGAAAGTCCGTTGCTGGATGGTGGCGACGTGCTGGCCAAGGCGGAAGGCGTGTTGGTGAGCATTCTGGGCGGGCCGGATTTGACGTTGGCGGACGTGCAAAAGACCGTCGAGCCGATTTCGCGGCAGGCCAGCCGCGCACACGTGATCATGGGGGCGGCGATTGACGAGACATACCGCGGGAAGTTGGCGGTGACCGTCATCGCGGCGGCGAATATCGCGCCGCGCCGCGTGGTTGCGCAACCTATACCGGTGAAACCACTGACCTTTCCGCGTCCCGGTGACGCCGCGCCATCACATGGTGCCCGAACCTCGCCGACCCCGGTGGCGGCAGTGACCTCGGCAACTACTCCCAAGGTTGTCGTGGAGGAAGCGCCGAAGCCCGAACTGGTCACAGCGCAGAAGTCAGCGTCGAAGCCGAAGCAGGAGACACTGCCGCTGGAAGGTGTGAGCCGCGGCCGGTTCGATAAAAGCGAGCCGACCCTGTACAACGGCGAAGACCTCGATGTGCCGACGTTTATCCGTCGCGGCGTCAGCGTGAAGCGGTGAGGTGGTTTCGCGGCGGTCAGCACGTTGCTCCGATGCGTGTCGAGCAGGAGTCCATCAACCACAGGAGAGATCTGGATGGCACGATTTCATAAAGAGAGTTCGGGTGGACGGCGAGCGATTCCGAGTTGTTACGCCGGTGCATTCAGATAACGCCAACAGGATTCTACGGACATGCGCACAATCAGAGCGAGCTTGAGCTTTCCCGATTTTATTCCTTGGGATGTTGAAATTGCGCGCTTAAACTTTGGGGCGAACTGCGGACCTTCTAGTCTCGCCGCCATCTTGGGCAAGGAAGTCTGCCGTGTGATGTGCTATTTTCCCCACTTTGAGTATTCGCGGTGGACAAATCTCACGCAAATGCGTCGCGCTTTCGACGAAGCTGGTTACTCGGTCAAAGTAAGAAGATGTGAGTTACCCACGCACGGTGTCGCCCTAATCCAGTGGCTTGGGCCATGGACTAAAAGAGACTTCTTTTCTAGATGGAGCCTCATCCACACGCACTGGGTGGCGGTTTCAGAGAACTACGTTTTCGACCACACGGAGTGCAAATGGCAGACGTTAGAAGAATGGTCGGGGCAGGTAGCGCCCAGGTTTATTGAAAACATCCCTCAGGCCCACGGTTGGGCAGTCAAGTATGGAGTCGAAACGACCAAGCCGAGCTCAAGTTGGTCCGGGCTCACATCCGGCAGCTCGCGCTCTTCGTCGAGATCGGAGTTCAGTTTAGTTGGATAGCGAAGAATATTGGTTTCAAACAAATCGTCGAGCGGATCGCCCCTTCGCGTCGGAAATCTTCTCCAGCGTGGCTTCCCGATTGTGTCGCAAATCAGAATCTGTCGAGCAAGAGTTCGCATGAATGGCTGGCTATCAATGACAGAGAAGCTCTGGAATTCTCTCTGGGCCTGCGTGTAGTAACGAGCCGCCCCAATTAACAGGGGGTGTAGCGGCCAGCCTAGGCGATCCTGCAGGCGAACCAGCTCGTCGAAAACTTCTTGACCGACGTTCCCATTGGCACGCGCCCCTGTCTGGAATTCCATCGTCACTACCGTCGCTTCGGAATGCTCCTTCAGAAAACCGAGAGTAAAGTCCCAATCTCCTTCCGTGTTGGCGTTTATGTGGAACGACACGCTAACTCCTGCATCGGACAGGCGCTCCGCCGAAAGCAGAATACGCTTCCGGTTTCTTAAGTTCTGAAACCTCGGGACATCAGTGAAGTGCGAAAAATTCGGTACCGTAATCCCGTCTAACTGTAGGGCTGCAAGTGCCTCACAAGCTTCAGCGGTCCGGTGTTCTGACCAAAAACTCTCCAGACGTGCGTCCTCATCGACACCAACCAGTAGAATTCGGGTATCGTGTCTCAGTTTGTATGCGGTGCGTAAGGCAGCATTCTCAGTCTTCAACTCAGCCCAAGTAGGCGAACGCTGTAAGCTGCGTAGGAACCCTTGGCCGGAATCAGCAACGCAGAACGAAGCAGTACGGTCTGAAACGTAGAAGCCCGCCAGTGCCGAACATGGTTTGTCTGCCGCCTCGAAAGCGTGCCAGCAGACATTATCCCCCATTTCACCGAGAACACCACCAACACCTCTAAACATTTCACTCCGCCGTCCACGGGCCGCGCTGCGGCGAAAACGGTCACAAAAGAGGGTCCATTCGTGAGACAGTAAATCGTTTTTGGAACTGATTCGGTAGAGGTCAAACGAGGGTGAGCCGAAGGGCTCGGCACTTTCTTGCTCTCCATTACATCCAAGGCACTCAACCGCACCGCCTACACCGGGCAGGTCCATCTGAGTAACCTTACGGGCTAGGTCGGCATTGCCCGCATCCAAAAGTGAATGGTGAGACAGTGCTAGGAAGAGCACAACGGTAAGCGTAACGTCAGCACCTCGAATCCTCTCGATGTCATCTGCGCATTCGGAGTCAATGAGGCGCTGGATTTCAGGGATGTTCTTCGAGTCGAGAAGCATGTGCGGCGGTCATTCTGTTGTGGGTTAAGATGTCCTCTTACCTCGCGGTTTGTCGTGTCAGTTTACAAGCGTGTAATTCTACAGGCAAGGCTGGCGGTAACGCTGGGAATTAGCCGGGGGGGAGCTTGCGGACAGCCTAGGCAGGTATTCGGCGCATGTCGTCGGACTCTGCTTTCAGATGCGGCGCGGCTGCAGTCTGGAAACTCTTTCCTCAAAGTGGTATTGTGGCGTGTAGTGGAGTATGTGACACCATGCCGAAGTCAGATCCGGTTTTGACCCAAGGCCGCGGGGCAAGCGCAGCTGGGGCAACAGATGCGTTGGGCGATGTCCTCTCGAGTTTGACGAAGGAGGGTGAACTCTACGAAAAACTACCTGACGAAAAAGTGCGCTGCGTTGCATGCGGTCATCGGTGCCTGATTCTGGAGGGGCACGACGGCATCTGCCGGGTGCGGTTCAATCGTGGTGGCACGTTACTCGTGCCGTGGAATTACTTCGGCGCATTGCAGTGTGATCCCATCGAGAAGAAGCCGTTTTCCCATGCGTTGCCAGGGACGCTCACGATGAGTTTCGGGATGCTGGGGTGCGACCTGCATTGCGGATATTGTCAGAATTGGTTCACATCCCAGGCGTTGCGCGATCCGCTGAGCACGGCGCCACCGATTCCGCTGAGCGCGGAACGGTTTGTGACGCTGGCCGTAGAGAATGGCGCGGACACGGTCACGAGCACGTACAACGAACCATTGATCACGAGCGAATGGGGCGTCGAGGTTTTCAAGGAGGCGCGCAGGCGGGGGCTGCACACGTCCTACGTCTCGAATGGCAATGGGACGGAGGAAGTGTTGGAGTACATCCAGCCGTGGGTCGATTTTTACAAGGTCGATTTGAAAGGGTTCAACGACAAGAATTACCGGCAGCTCGGCGGGAAGCTCGACAACGTGCTCAAGACGATCGCGATGCTGTTTGAAAAAGGATTCTGGCTGGAGATCGTGACGCTGTTTGTGCCGGGTTTCAACGACAGTGAGGATGAGATGCGGCAGATCGCGAAGTTTTTGGCGGGCGTTTCCTGCGACATCCCCTGGCACTGCACAGCGTTTCATCCCGATTACAAGATGACGGACCGGGGATACACGCGGGCGCAGACGTTGGTGAAGGCGTGTGAGATCGGGAAGGAAGAAGGTTTGCGGTACGTGTACGCGGGCAATCTGCCGGGGAAGGCGGGCGACTGGGAGAATACGTGGTGTCCGAATTGCCGGGAATTGCTCATCGAACGGCGCGGGTTCGAGGTGCAACGCTACCATCTCACGGATGATGGCAAGTGTCCGAAGTGCGCGACCGTGATTCCTGGTCGATGGGATTCTGCCAGGACGCGAACCGCGCTCCAGCGATTCGACGCATTCGAGCGGATGCCACGGGCGGTGAGGCCAATCTGACCCGGGCACGAGACGAGCCACGAACGTGCCGAAGGGGCCGGCGGATTGCGAAGATAATCAGGATTCGATTTCTACTCTTCTCCGTTTTCTTGCGGAAAAGTACCCACCTCGGACGATGGCCGTAAGGCCACAACCCGCTGCTGAAACAATGTGCCAAGACGGTCGTCTGGATACCCGCCTGTGAGTGCGCGGTGCATGGCCGGATTCGTGGGCGGCAGGCGAGGATGTCTCATCTTTGAGACGGCGCGACGGGGAACGCTCTCGCAGCGTCTCAGTAATGAGAATTCAGGACGTGTAGGACGGAATACTACAGAGAGGGCAAGAAGAGGCACGCGAGTTGCAGACATATTTCTGAGCAGAATTCTAACATACGGTCGGATCATGGAGTAAAACAGAATGAAAAGAAATCTACGAAGAATGTGTCGGGGAGTCAGATCCAAGAAGGCCCAGAGTCTGGTGGAATACTCGCTGATTCTAGCCCTGATCGCAACCGTGGCAATTTTAGTGTTGCATGGCCTTGGCAAGAAGGTCAACAACACATTGTCGTCCGTGAACGCGAACCTGCCGTAAGGGCGGGAGATCAAATCCGAATCTCGAGATTCGAAGCGAGATCGAACGCTGAAGACACCCAGCGCCGACGCTCCGAGATATCGAATCGTCCCGAGTCCAGCCCCACAGCAGCGGCGTAACTTCTACTGATCTTCGATACCGATGTTCTTGTAGTACGAGGGCATCCATCATTTCCACTGGGGCCCCCATCGCCTTCTTTTTGCGCTTGCAAAGCATATGGGCGGGGGTAGTATGGCTAGTCCTGCCACGAGTGGTCGAGGCAGTATTGAACCGTTCCGAAAACCACGCAAGACGTGGAGAACTTCGGGACATAAAAACACTAAACCTGAATCCAGTCGTTAATCAGACGGGATGTCTCGCGCCGACGAAAGGTATAGGCGGTGGCGGGATGAAACAGCGGAGGATACATTGGCAAGTGTAACAGTTGTAGAATTGTTGGAAGCCGGGGTTCATTTCGGTCATCAGACCAAGCGGTGGAACCCCAAGATGAAAAAGTTCATTTTCGCCGCACGCAATGGCATTCATGTCATTGACCTCAACAAGACGCTCACCCAGATCGAAGTCACGTGCGGATTTCTTCATGATATAGTTCTTGGCGGAGGCTCGGTTTTGTTCGTTGGCACCAAGAAGCAGGCGCAACAGGAGATCAAAGAGGCCGCCCTCCGCACAGGGATGCCGTACGTGGTGGATCGCTGGCTCGGCGGAACGCTCACAAACCTGCGGACCATCCGCAACAGCGTGAAGCGGATGCAGGAAATCGACCGCCTCCTCTTGTCGCCCGAAGGCGAGCACTTGCCCAAAAAGGAAGTCGCGTTTCTGCGGCGCGAGCAAAACAAGCTTCATCGCAATCTGGACGGCATCGTCAAGATGGAGCGGGCGCCCGCCGCGATGTTCGTGATCGACATTCAGCGTGAGGCCATCGCGATTCACGAGGCGCAACGGCTCGACATTCCAATCATCGCAGTGGTGGACACCAATTGCGATCCCGATCAGGTGACGTATCCGATTGCGGGTAACGACGACGCCATTCGCGCCGTGAAACTCATTACGAGCGTGATCGCCAACACGATTGCGGAAGCCCAAGGTGAGTTGGGACGGAAATACCCAACGCCGCCACCCGAACCGGTCGTCGCGGAGGTCGTCCAACAACCAGCCGCAGAGTTGGCTCCTGCTCCGGAGCAATCGGCGGTATCGGCCTAGACAATCTCCGGGCAACTATTCCTGATGACTATAACAGCAATGCAAATCGACCCCAAAGACGTCAAGGCGCTGCGCGAAAAGACCGGCGCGGGCATGATGGACTGCAAACAAGCCCTCCAGGAGGCCAATGGCGACATGGCTGAAGCGGAGAAGATCCTGCGCAAGAAGGGCATCGCCGTGGCCGGCAAAAAGGCCAGTCGCGTGGCAAACGAAGGCTGCGTAGCCAGTTACATTCACCACGGCAGCAAACTCGGCGTGCTTGTGGAAATCAACTGCGAGACCGATTTTGTGGCGCGCAATGAAGGTTTCCGCGAACTCGTCAAAGACATCACCCAGCACGTCGCCGCCGCGAATCCGAGCTATGTGAAACGCGAAGATGTCCCGGCAAACGTGATCGCAGGCGAAAAGGAAATCTACGCTGCGCAAGTCAAGGACAAGCCGCCGCAAGCCGTCGAGAAGATTGTCGCCGGCAAGCTCGAAAAGTTTTACTCGACGGTGTGTCTGCTCGAACAGCCGTTCGTGAAGAACCCCGAGATCTCGATCAAAGACCATGTCACGGCGAAGGTCGCGCAACTGGGCGAGAACATCGTGGTCCGCCGCTTCATCCGCTGGCAGTTGGGTGAGGAGATTCCAGGCGCGACCCCGACAGCCTGATTCACGGAGGCCAACAGGATGACGACGACATCCGCACCGCGACCCAAATATCGGCGCGTGATGTTGAAGTTGAGCGGGGAGGCGCTGCTCGGACCGCGCGAGCACGGCATCTCTCCGGAGACCTGCGCCGCGATCGCGAAGGAAATCAAGGAAATCAAAGAACTGGATGTTCAGCTCGCCATCGTGATCGGTGGTGGCAACATCTTTCGTGGCCTCGCGGGAAGTAAACACGGCCTTGACCGCACTGCGGGCGATTACATGGGAATGCTCGCGACCGTTATCAATGCACTGGCATTGCAAGATGCGTTGGAGAAGAACGGGGTGAGCACCCGGGTGCAATCCGCCATCGAGATGCGCTCAGTTGCCGAGCCATTCATCCGTCGCCGGGCCATTCGCCACCTCGAAAAGGGCCGCGTCGTCATCTTCGCCGCAGGGACGGGTAATCCATATTTTTCGACGGACACGACCGCAGCGTTGCGCGCCAGCGAGATCGATGCCGATGCGTTGCTCAAGGCGACGAAGGTGGATGGCGTCTATACCGCCGATCCAAAAGTAGATCCGGCAGCAACGCGTTATGACAAGCTCACCTACATGGATGCGTTGAAGGGGCGGCTCAATGTGATGGATTCCACGGCATTCTCCCTATGCATGGACAATCGCATCCCGATTGTTGTTTTCGATCTCTTCCAATACGGCAATATCAAGCGCGCCATTCTTGGCGAACCGATCGGCACATTGGTCGCGGAGTAGCGGGGTGATCCATCGGCGGGCTGTCTTCTGCACGAAGTGGTTGACGTTGCGCTATTCGACCTGCTGGCATGATCGGTTTTTCCTTGAATGACCTTGCGTGAGTTTCTAATCTGATGTCCATGACTCTGCAAGAAGTGCTCGACACGATGGAAGAGAAAATGATGAAGACGATCGAATTCGTCCACAACGAATTCGCCACGGTGCGCACGGGCAAAGCGTCAACATCCCTTGTGGAGAACATTCAGGTGGAGGCGTACGGCTCGCACATGCGGCTGCGTGAGTTGGCGGGCATCTCGACCCCCGAGCCGCGTCTCATTGTGGTTCAGCCGTGGGATGTCAGCCTCGTGCAGAGCGTCGAGAAAGCGATTCTGAAATCGGAATTGGGCGTTAATCCGCGCGTGGACGGCAAGATCATCCGCATCCCGATTCCCGAACTGGATCAGGAACGTCGGCGCGAACTCGACAAGGTCTGTAAGAAGATGGCTGAGGATGGTCGGATCGCGATCCGTAGCGAACGACGGCACGCGCACGATCAAGCCAAGAAGCTTGAAAAAGACAGCGAGATCACCGAGGACGAACTCAAGCACTCGGAAAAGGAGATCCAAGCCAAAACGGACGAATACATCAAGGAGATCGACACCGTCCTGTCTCACAAAGAAAAGGAAATCCTGGGAGTGTGATTTCCTGGAGTGCGCCGACTCGTCGGCGCTTTTTGAAGTGGGACAGCGGTGACAAGTCACCGCACTGCAAAAAACTTCTCGATTGCCTATCTTTTGTGTTCCGCTATATTCAGCCCGCCTGTGAGCGCATTTACGACGACCCCATCGTCTAGCCCGGCCCAGGACACCGCCCTTTCACGGCGGTAACGCGGGTTCGAATCCCGCTGGGGTCGCCATCCTTGTATGAGGGGTCATTTCCGGCTGTAACATCCTGAAAACAGGACAGGTTACAGCGGTTCGAAATACCCCGCCTGCCTCAAGCCCTATTCCCTCTGGGAATAGAACCTTTTGGAACCGGTGCCGCTGGCCTAAGGACATTTCGATGCAAATACGGGCCGTATTGAGCAGGAACCTCTCGGCAAAGTTCAGGATGGCCTCAACATCAACCTCGTCAAGCTGCGCGTCCTTCAACCGCATTTTGGCCAGCGTTACCCCCTGCTGTACCTCGGCGCAGATGAGCCTGGGCGTAATGCCGAGGGCGCAACTCCAGCCGATCCTGAGCCGGGCACGGACGCTGTCGCTGGCGGGAAGGGCGAAGGAGTACGACCCGCTGCTCCGGCTGAACCACACCGCGGCGAACACGCCCTGGTTTCATTCCTTGGTCAAGAGGACGATGGCTGCCGCCGCCGCCGGCACTTTTATTGAAAAGTGTCCGGTGTTGGAAGGGGCCTCCAACGCTGTCCAGGTACCAGACCAATCGCCGTTATCCTTAATTGAAGCGCCGCCCAACTTTACACCGGCCATGGCCGTGATATCACTCTGGGGCGCGGTCAGGAACATAACTCGTCCGCGGGCAAAGGAACCGCTTGTCGCGATGGTGACGTTCACATCACGTATGGTAACGGTTTCTTTGTTGATCAGCGTGATGGACAGGCTGCCGTTGGTGGATCCTACGCCGTACGCGGTCAAGTTAACATGGTTGGTGTTGGACGTGAAATGCACGGGCACCAGTTGACCGTGACAACCCAGATCAAATGCCTTGATCCCATATCCCAGCGGCCGTACCGCAAAGCCTTCCGGGGAATTCCAAAACACGACATACCGTTGCGGTTCCGAAGGTCGCGCGCCATCCACGTAGCCACCCGTATGAAAGTTTATCCCCGCGGCGCCGTGATCGGCCCACCAATACAGGTAATCCAAGCCCCACAAGGCGGAGGCGAAGGCGTCGCTGGAGCCGGAGGCGCCGCCGTTAGAGTAGCTGTTGGCCTCCTCCAGCCGGTATTGCATTCCCGAAGCCAGCACCGTGGGAACAAAGGTGTCGTATAGTTTTTGATAAACGCTGAAAAGACTCGGGGAAAGCAGTTTTTCACAGGCCGCCACGGCGTTCGTTGCCACGCGACCACTTCCGCCGGGATATTCATGTTGGGTTACCATCACGACGTGTTTGTCGTGCACAAACTCACGGGCAAAATCGTTCGCCCACTGAACGTCTTTGTGCATGGTGCTTGGACCGCAAAACAGGGCTTCGGGCGCATTGGTAGCGGCGTTAATCACCGCCATGTAGTTACTGACCGTTTGGTTATAGGCTTGCGAGTCTTTAAAGAGCTTGTCGGATTCGTTTCCGAGCGCGAAGCAGGCGAGTTCGGGCCGATAGTTGTCCACAATGTACTTGGCGGTTTTGGCGGCATCCACCGGGTTGTTTCCGGTCAGTCGGAGGGTGTAAATGACTTTGACACCCGCCGCCCGCGCAAAACCAAACAGACTATCAATGTCAGCCTGTCCCGGAATCTTCACGGTGTCCCGTTCCGCCGAATTGCCGCCAACCCGTAGACTTCGAATTCCCAGTGTCTGGAACATTTTGACCAGTGGCTTGTTCACCACGCTAAAAAAATACCCACCGTTCGTGGCCGGGTCGACCAACGACATCTCATAACTCAGTCCCAGGAAATCGGATGCGATCGCTGCGCCGGGAGATTTTGGATCGAGCGTAATTTCGACAGACGACGTGGCAAGACTTACGTTTGAATACAGGCACAGGGCAATCAACGAAGGAAAGACTTGTTTCAAAAAGGCAGCCGGAATCTTCATGTCGCCCAGTGTAGGTCGTCAGGAATAGTCGGACAAGTTGAAACACCGAATACGACCGGGCGTCAGGATGCGCAGCTCACGCAACGGCCTTCGCGGAAGTTTCTCGGACCGTCAAATTCGACGCCAGAAGCACATCCATGAGGCTTTCGTCCTCTGAGTCAGCGCGTCTCAGCAGCAGTTCGGCGGCGGTCACTCCAATTTTCTCTGGATCGGCATGGGCACCCGTGATTTTGGGATGTTCCTCCTCGCAAACGCGCGTGGCATCCACGGCGACCACGCTGATTTCCTCCGGCACGCGCCACCCGTTTTGCATCAGGCAATTAATTACCCCCCGGGCCATCAATCCGTTGGCGCAAATCCAGGCCGTAGGAAAATTCTTGCGCGAGATTTGGCCAAGCATGATTTCGCCGGCTTTCCATCCACCGAGGCGATCCCCGAGGTCCACATTCATCGCGAATTTGTCAGCCAGTTTCAAACTGTGCTGATTCAGCGCCTCAACAAATCCCGCGTGCCGACGGATATTGTAATGTAGTCCTTTGTCGCCGGCGATCCAGGCAAACCGGCGGTGCCCCAGCCCCGTTAGATGTTCCACCAGGAAACTCAACGCCTGCTCTTCGTTCGCCATCACCGAATGGCAGATTCCGGGATAACTGACCGAGATGGTCACCAGATTCGGCTGCACCGCCTTGATGGCTTTCAGGAATTCCAGGTCCACCTGTCCGAGCACGGCGAGACCGAACACCTGGTTTTGCCGGAGCTTCTGTTGCACCGTGCGGACGCCAAGATCGTCTTCGGATCCGAGAAAAACCGAATGATACCCGCGTGTCAGCAAGCCGGAGTGCAACCCGTGTTGGACGTGGCTGAAAAAACTGCTTTGGGTGTCCAGCCGCAGCCCACTGCGCAAAATGAACCCCACGTTCGTGATCAGGGCGCCGTTGCCATTGAGCTGCATGCCCTTGGGCCGGTAGCCGACCTTGAGCGCGTGGTCCCAAATCCGCCGGTAGGAATCCGCGCTAATGTTCTGCCGCATCCCGTTGAGGACCATGGACACCAATGCCTGCGAAACGCCCAGGTCATGGGCAATGCGCTGCTGCGAAACACTCTCCTTCTTCTTCACAGTCCAAAAGTTAGCTCAATGACGCTGGAGTTGAAAGTAGAAAGCGCCACGGCGGGGGTCAAAATTTTTACTTGCAAATGAGGTGAAAACCTAATAATTATTAAGCAATGTTCCAGTATAGCGCCATTGTTGCCCTGAGCGACCTCGAGATTGCCGATTTCCTCCCCGGCCCGCTATGGGGTGAATTGGAGAATCTCCTGCCCGGATACCGTCGCATCCGGCTCCCGCTGAACGGCACGGACGATTGGGAGCGGCTGTGGCATGACTCTCCGTCCGACATTCTCATCTCCGCATGGCAAACGCCTTCGCTTAACTCCACCTTACCGCCGGCGGATTTGAAGCACTTGCGCTACGTGTGCCATTTGGCGGGCAGCGTCCATCAGCTCATCCCCCGCGAGTTGATCGAGCAGGGTCTGGTGGTCACAAATTGGGGCGGCTCGATCAGCGCAACCGTTGCCGAATGCACGCTGATGCTCATTCTGATGTCGCTGCGGCGCGCTTCGCATTGGGCTGTGGCCATGCATCGTCACGGCGCATGGAAAAACGGGACCACCGTCACCCAGAGTTTGCTGGGCCGGTGCGTGGGGATTCACGGCTTCGGCTCGATCAGCCAATGCCTGGTCCCGATGCTGCGGACATTCACATCACGGATTCAAGCCTATTCACCGAACATGCCGGATGCAATTTTTTCCAGTCTCGGCGTGAAACGCCTCGCGTCGCTGGAGGAACTGTTTGCCGAATCTGACGTGGTCGTGGAGTTGGCCGCAGCAACACCCGAGAACTATCATATCGTCACGGAGAGCCATCTACGCATGATTCCCGAAGGCGGCGTGTTTGTGAACGTGGGGCGCGGCTGTGTGGTGGACAAGGACGGGCTGCTCCGCGTCGCGCGTGACGGCACGCTGCAGATTGCGCTCGATGTTTTCGAGCAGGAGCCGCTGCCGGCCGATTCGCCCTTGCGCGGATTACCGAACGTCACGCTCCTGCCCCACCTCGGCGGTCCCACGCGCGACCGGCGGCGCGATGCCGGCGCGCATGCACTGAAAAACCTCCGCGCCTTTTTGCGCGGGGAACCGCTGGACGCCGTCGTGACCTTGGAGGTCTATGACCGGACCAGCTAGCGCGAGCGGTTTCTCGTGGGGCGTTTCGACCATCGGCTGTCCGGAGATGTCGCTTCCACAAATCTGCGAACTCCTCGGCGAATTCGGGTTCCGTGAACTGGAGATTCGTGCCGTGGACGGACGCACGGATTTGCCGCGATGGGCCGTGGACACCGGTTGGCCGCCGCTCCGGGCCGCCGCCTTGTTCGCAAACCATCAGATCCGTTTCCGTGTTGCGGGCTCTTCCTTCAAACTTGTTGGCAACGATGAAAAGTCACGCGATGAAATGGTAAGGTTTTGCCAGTGGGCCGATTCGTGGGGCGCGGCGTACATCCGCGCGTTTGGCGGTGGCGCTTGGGGGAAGCCATTGACGGACACGGATTACAATCAAGCGGCCCACACTGTCGCATGGTGGTACCGCGAAAAGAAACGGCATGGCTGGCGGACCGAATTGCTGCTGGAAACGCATGACGGTTTCTCCGCGTCCAGCCCCTGCCGCAATCTCATCGCGCGGTTGACAGAACCGATTGGCATCATCTGGGACTCGCATCACACCTGGCGGTTGGGCGGGGAATCCCCGCGCGAATCGTGGTCACAACTCTCACCATGGATTCGTCACGTTCACATCAAAGACAGCATCGCCAAACCCTCGGCGCGACATCCGTACACGTACGTTTTGCCCGGCGACGGCGAGATGCCACTGGGACAGGTCGTCGAGGTGTTGAACGAGCATCGATTCACGGGGGCGGTTTCGCTGGAATGGGAACGACTCTGGCATCCGTTTTTGCCGCCGTTGCGCGAGGCGCTGACTCGATTGGCGGCGCAGCCGTGGTTTGTGACTTCTGTGAAAGCTGTTAATGAACAACAATCTCCTGCTATCGCCCGCTAGTTCTCGCACAACAACTCCGAATGTTCCTGTAAACACGTTACCGGAAGGTGATTACGCGTGGTGGCGGTCCGCGGCCGAACATCTTCTTGTTCCGCTTGCCGCTCTGATGAAGACGGGCAACGCCGATCTGCCATTACGTGGACAAGCCAGCAACCACGGAGCGCAAGCGGACCGGCTCGAATCCTTCGCTCGCCCCTGCCTGCTGGCGGCTCATTGGCTGGCCAGCGAACCGGGCGCGAACGAGAAACTTTCCCGCGACGAAATTGCGGCGTGGTTCCGGCGCGGGTTGCTGGTTGGCACCGACCCTTCCAGTCCGGAATACTGGGGGCCGACGGCCAACCACCACCAACACACCGTCGAAATGGCCGCGCTGACTCTGGCCCTGCAAATTGCCCGCTCATCACTTTGGGAGCCATTGTCGAAACCGGAGCGGGAACAAGTGGCGCGCTGGTTCGCCAGCATTCGTGGGGCGGGATTACATCGCAACAACCACATGTTCTTCAGTGTGATTACGCTGGCCTTCTTGGATCAGGAGGGGTTTGCCCGCGGCAGTGACAGGCCCGTGATGCGCCACTTACTGGACATACTCGAAGGCATGGCGCTGGGCGGCGGATGGTTCATTGACGGCATGAATGAAACGGTTGATTACTATCAAGCCTACGCCTTTCATTATTACGGTCCATGGTGGGCCAAACTCTACGGCCACGCCGATCCCGAACGCGCCCGGCGCTGGAAGGATTGGACCAGGCAGTTTCTCAAGGATTACATCCATTTCTTTGCCGCCAGCGGCGAAAATCCTCCTTTCGGACGGTCTCAATGCTACCGGTTTGCCGCGTCGGCGCCATTCGGCATCGCGGAATTTTGCGGTGTATCGGCAATACCACCGGGCCAGGCCCGGCGGGCCTGCACGCGTAACCTGGATTTTTTTCTGCGCCGTAGTGTGTTGCAGGAGCAAGGAGCGTTGTCGCTCGGCTGGACCGACGAATTCCCGGAAATCACCGAGGCTTACAGTTGCGCCGGCTCCACGTATTGGGCTGCAAAAGGGTTTGCTCCGTTGCTGCTGCCGTCAAAGCACCGGTTTTGGCAGGCGAAGGAAGAACGTCTGCCGTCCGAGAAATCAGATTTCCAAATTGCCGTGCCGCAAGCCGGATTGGTCGTGCGCAGTCACGATGGCGAAATCGAGGTCTTGAACAACGCCAACGGAATTTGCGTGAGCAACATCCCGTTCGGCACCTGGAAATGGGGCAAGCTTAGTTTCCGCTCTGGCGTAGGCGGCGAAATCGGACCCTCCGCCGCGCATTATCCACTCGACGCGGCCCTGACAGCGGAATTCGCGAATGGCTCGATTTATGGCCGCCACCAATGTCAGCCCGTTGCCGTGACAGCGGAGCATTGCGCGTCAGTGTACGGCCTGGGTGACCGATTCAGTCAGAATCACGCGAGCGTGGAGACGCATCTCTGGTGGAATGGCGGCTGGCAGTTCCAGTGGCACCACGTGGTCGCTTACCAACCGGCCATCTTTCGGCTGGGCACTTATAGTTTGCCGTTGAAAGATGTCGCTCGCCGAGAACTGACGATTACCGCTGGCTTCGCTCATGCCGAAACGGTCGAATTGGGCGTGGCCATGCAACCGTTGCTGGGTTTCCGGCAGATCAAAGCGCACGAGTCCGATCCGCAACGCCGCACGCACATTCTCACCTGGCACTCGCTCCTTCTTGCGGCTGAGACGGAAGAGATCGTCGGCGAGGAACACTTGATGGCATTGGTTTGGGTTGGACGAACGGATGAGGAACGCGCTCCCTGGAAGGTCCAATCCACCTCCGCGGGCAAACTGTCGCTGCGCCATCCGGCGCTCGGAGACTGGCATCTGGCGCACCCGGAATTGCCGAAGTTGTCGACGACCGGGTCATAAGATTTGCTTTGATAATTATTACAGCCTTTCGACTTCGGCACCCCCCCGACATTGAATATCGTTCGCAGCGGTTCCGACTGTGGTTCTTTCACCGCCGACGAACAACGGCGAGGGTTTCGAAACTGGAATACGCCACGCGCTTTCGCACCAACAACCGGGCACCCGCTGGCCCGCCTTCGGCGGTTGTCGGCGAATAGGTCATCGCCGACTCGATATCCGGGGCGGAGCCTGCCGCCTGTCCATAAGCCATGAAGTCCTCGGGGGCCGCTTTCCAGTGGCACGGGAAGCGCTGTCGAGGGTTGTGCTGCGGGGAAAAGCCCGTAAAAGAGGAAAGAATTCGCTTGCAATGCCGGTCGGCCTCTGTTAATAATTATCATTATTCAATGGGAAGGCTCTTTTATTCCCGGCGGAAATAACAGCGCGCTGCTTGGCGCACGCGTTGTGGACGTTGCTGCAACGGCGGATGGGAAGACCAGGAGCAAACTAGTGCTCCACAAACGACGAGGGATAGATAAAATGATTCAGTCGCAACCTGCTACCCGGATATTTCGAAAATTAACCCCACCCCTCATTGCCACCGTCATGGCTGTTGGATTACTGGCCAGTGCATCGCGCGGTCTGGCCGCCAGTCTGACCTGGACAAATACTGTCGGCGACGTCTGGACCAGCCTGACTGCCTGGCAGACGGATCTGGTCGACGTCGTGACGAACACCATCACCCCGCCAGCAACTGTTAACCTGGGTTGCGTGCCCAACATAAACACGATTCCGGGCGGGATCGTCACCAATCTCATCACCTGTGGCGGCGGCGGCAGCGACGGCTTCCCTGCAACCGCTGACCAAGCGTTCTTCACAAACAACAGTAGCTATACCGTCACTGTCAACGTCACGACCAACGTGGGCGCCATTACGTTCTCCAACACAGCGGGGGTGGTCACGATGGGCGCCGGCGCGAATACGTTGACCGTCACGGGACTGTTCAGGATTGCCGACGGCAGTGCTACGTCGACGGTCTATTGGTCGAGCGGGACTCTCGCCCTCGGGACCAGCCCGGGTGAGTTGGAGATTGCCGCTAATGCCAGCAACTCTCTGGGCGTTTTCGCGGTGACCAATGGCACCGTGCTCCTGGGCCCCAGCACGGCTGTGGGCCGATCGGGAGCGGCATCAGCCGGCACGTTCCTCATCACTGGTCCCGCCGTTGTCACGAATATGAATGGCGTGGGAAATTCGGGCACGTTGTTCGTCCGCGGCCCGGGGAGCCAGGGCCCGAGTAGCCAACTGATCGTCACCAATGGCGGCAAGTTGTTTATCAATCCCGAGAATGGGCAAGATGCGTTGCAGGTCTTCTCGAATGGCGTGGTGCTCGTTTCGGACACAAACAGCCTTTTGTCCGTCAGTTACACTACCGCGACCACTTGCATGGAAATCGGTGGTGGCAGCTCACTAACCGCTGGGACGACGCCAGGCAGCCTGATGATTGTCAGCAACGGTGCGACAGTCTTTGGGGATGGTACCATCTCCTGGGGTAGGGGCAGTTCCTTCAATACAGGGATTGTCTGCGGCGCGGGGTCCCAATTGATCTCGTCGACGAATGGCGGTGTCGTCATTGGCATCACGGGTGGCAACGCTAATGATCTCATCGTTTATAACGGCGGTTATATCAACTGCGGCGGCCAGTTCTTCGACGTGGACGACGGCACCGGTACTTTCAACGCATTTCAGATGGGTGGGACGGGCGCCATGAGCACCGGCTTCGCGGTCGTAGTTCGGAATAATTCAAACGCAACGAACTGCTTGATCACCGTGACGAACGCGGTGTTCACGTGCAGTGAACTGGAAATCGAGGGCAACAGCAACAATGTGGATGTCTTGGCCAATGGAACGCTCATCTTCACCAATCAATACGCCGTCACAGGGTCGATTGTCACCAATGTACTTGAGGTCATCGCCTTGGCCGGACCCGGTGCCCTCATAATCAACGCAGGCACCGTCAGTGTCGTCAGCGGGACCAACGCCTTCCAGGTCCGCTTAGGCAACAGCGGCGCAGCGACCGGCAACTCGATGACCATCACCAACGGAGGCAAGCTGCTATCGGAGATGGCCGAGATCGGCGATAGTAGCTCGTATAATACCGCAGTTGTCGTCGGGGTTGGATCCGTATGGTCAAACTGGACGAGTTCGGCCAACCTGACCACCAATCGCATTGCCCTCGGCGAAGGCACACTCAGCAGCTACAACTATCTGGCTGTTCAGAGTGGCGCCATCCTGGCCAACAACGGCGAACTCAGCATCGGCGTGACGAATACGTCCCCCTATAACACGGTCGTGTTTGGAGGCGTCGGCGCGCCCAGTTCCATCGAGAATAGTGGGCATGTCGAGGTCGGTGTCGATGGCCAGACATACGGCAACACCCTCGTCGTCACCAACGCATCGTTGACCTGCGACATTCTTAGCGTCGGTGGCACCGGCGCGACGAACAACCTTTTGAATCTGACAGCCGGAACGATTACTGTCAACGGCCCCATGGACGTTGAAGCAAGCAATACCGTGAAGTTCACGGCCGGTGCGCTGATCCTCGGCAGTATGTCCTTCGATTCCACCGCCAACAACGGCGGCCCCTTTGTCGTCGGCGATGGCGCCGATGCGGCCGTCTACGCCATGTATACGGGCGACACCGGCTATCATTACTTTGGCGGCGGGCTTGTTATCACCAACGACGCTACCTTGGAGGGCAACGGCACGCTTGTCGGTAATGTTACCGTGCTCGGCACATTTGCCCCCGGGTTCGGGGTCGGCTCGATCTACTGCAGCAATAACCTCACGTTTGGAAGTTCGGCCGTGCTGGACTACGACCTCGGCACCCTCAGTGATTCGGTGACAGTCAACAGCAACCTGACACTGGACGGCACAATCGATGTCTCCAGCTCGGGCGGACTGGCGGCGGGCAACTATGTGATCTTCAACTATGGGTCGCTAATCAACAACGGGTTGATCGTCGGCTCGATGCCGGGCGGCTTTAGCGCGACCGTTTCTAACGATGCGGCCAATCTGCGAATCTTGCTGGTGGTCACAGGCGGGTCGTCGAATCCGTTCACCACGTGGCAGAACCATTATTTCGGCTGCACGAGTTGCCCGCTGGCGCAAGGCAATGCGGATCCGGACGGTGACGGCATGAGTAACACCAATGAGTTCCTGGCCGGCTTCAACCCGACCAATTCGGCAGCGTATCTGCATATCATCAACATCGTCAGGACCAATAACAATACGGATATCCGGGTGACATATCTGGGCGCCAACGGGGACAGCACCTATTCGGGTGGACCGGCCTCACGCACCAACGTGCTGGAGTTCACGGCTGGCACGGCCAACGGCAGTTACGCGACGAACAACTTCGCAAGTACCGGCCAGACCAACATCCTCATGGGTGGCATGGGTCTGGGCGTGGTAACCAATATGGTGGACAGCGGTGGGGCGACCAATAAACCGTCGCGGTACTATCGGGTCCGCGTGTTGTTGCCGTAATGCGCGCGTCGACGGGCGGCGGCGTCGCAGTCGGTAAGGCAATTATGCATGCCAATCGGGCCAGTACGTTCGCCTTGGTCCTCTCGATGTCGTTCGGCCTTGCCGCCGCGACCGCGTGGGCGCTCAATCCCAGCCTGCCGCCGGGTAGCAATTTTGATTTGAATAATTGGTATATTCAATTTCCCACCTCCAACGGCATCCTGACCTGTTCCGCCGGAAGTGTGGATTCGGCCACAACCACCCAACTCATCGACGGTTATACCAATGCACCTTATTTCTACACCGGAACGGATGGCTCGATGGTGTTCTGGGCGCCAATCAACGGCGCGACGACGAGCGGCACAACGTTTCCGCGCTCCGAATTGCGCGAGCTGATCGCTACCAACAATACTGGTGTCAACTGGATCCCCTACGGCACACATATTCTGAATGCGCAGTGCAAAGTGTTGCAGGTGCCGCCCAGCACCGAGGAAGTCATCATCGGGCAAATCCACGCTGAAAGCGGTGACGGCCTGCCGACGGTCAAAGTCATCTACGATAGCGGCAAGGTCCATGCGACCATCAAGACGAACTCAACTGACGACGGCAGCGACTACGACTTGCCGTCTGTGAACTCGGGGTTGAGCAACAGCATCACGTACCAAATTGAAATGGTGAACGGCCTGGTTTCGGTTGTGATCAACGGTACCACCAATTCATACAACATTTTCCAGTCTGACCCGACGTATACGAATGAAACGCAGTATTTCAAGGCCGGGGATTATTGCCAGGCCAACTCATGCTCGAACCCGTCCAACGCCGAAGGCGCGATGGTTGCGTTTTACGCGCTGACCAGATACGACGCGCCGAGCATCACCAACCAGCCCCCCAGCCAGACCGTTTCGGTGGGCAGCAATGTGACCTTCTCCGTGGGCGCGCTCGGCAGCCCGCCGCTGGGATATGCCTGGCTGCTGAACAACACACCCATCAATAAGGCGACCAACGCGACCCTCACGATCCCCAACGCGCAGCTCACCAACGCCGGTAATTATTCCGTGGCGGTCACCGATCTCACAGGGGGCATTGTCACCAGCAGCCCCCCCGCTGTGTTGACGGTGCTTCCGGTGGCGCCTCAGGCCAATTTCACCGCCAGCCCGACCAATGGCGTGACGCCGTTGGTGGTGACGTTCACTGATACCTCGTCCGGGTCGCCCACGAGCTGGTCTTGGACGTTTGGTGATGCCGGCACGTCCACGTCGCAGAGCCCAAGTCACACGTACACCACGCCGGGCACTTACACCGTGAGGTTGATCGCCAGTAACTCGGGAGGTTCGAGTACCAATACGAAGGTCAATTTGATTACTGCCCGCACGCCGCCACCCGTGGCCAGTTTCGCCGCGAGTCCGACCAACGGGGCGGCGCCTTTGAGCGTGAGCTTCACAGACCACTCGTCCGGTTCGATCACAGGCTGGGCGTGGGCGTTTGGCGATGGCAACACGTCGATCAGTCAGAACCCGTCGGACATCTACGTGAATCCGGGCGTCTATACCGTGCAGGAGATCGTCAGCGGTCTGGGTGGGTCCAGCACGGACACGATGGTCAACTTGATCAGCGTTTATGACCCGTTTGCGTGGTGGCAGCTCCAGTACTTCGGCAGCACCAATGGAAATGCGAACACAGCACCGGGCGGGGATTACACCGGCACCGGCATGAGCAACACCAACAAATTCCTGGCGGGCTTCAACCCGACCAACGCGGCAGCGTACCTGCATATCATCACCATCGCCACCGTGAACGGCGCGAGCATTAACGTGACTTATCTGGGGGCCAATGGCGACAGCACCTGGTCCCCAGGCATCGCATCGCGCACCAACGTCTTGGATTACATGCTTGGCGACGCCAGCGGCAACTACACGAATGGTGGTTGGCAGGACGCTGGCCAGACCAATATCCTCAGTGGGGGGACCGGAACCGGAATCGTGACCAACATGGTTGACACCGGTGGGGGGACCAACGCCCCGTCGCGGTATTACCGGGTCCGCGTACTGGTTCCATGAATATGACCTGGAGGAGTGCAGCCGCGAGGACTAGACGGCAACCAAACAACGACACCCAAGCCGCGTTCACGACTCGGTGAATAGTCTCGCGGTTGCGCTCCGATCAATGTCTGAAATATCGACCAGAAAACTGAACTTCCGGGCATGCCCGACCGGAAGGAGTTCACGCGTTAGCGGCAATCGAATGTGCTCGCGCCAATTTCTGCTTGGGTGGGCCGTTGAGAGGATTACACGGGCGTTGGCGCCAAGAGGATCCAACTGCGGCTACGGCGACCGCAGGGCAGCGGCTCCCCGTCCGCTCGTTGGCATTGGCTCACTCAGGTCTTACTCTACCCCTTGCTTGCCATTGGCCATTGTACACTTGGAGAACTCTTCTCCGTCCCAAAGACACTCGGAAACCAGTTGCGCTTGGTTGAATAACATCGCCCGCACGCTACCATCGTAGAATGCCATGTTCATTATTGAACTGCTGTGCCGAAAATCGAGGTTCACACAGGAACCAGGCCCGCCCATCTTAAGGTCGGGCATGGCATAAGAATCCCAAGAATAGTTGGATCGGCAATCCGGGCTGCCGGGGTTCGTAGGATCTAGTTTGCCCTCGACAACCACCGGCGTATCTGAGGGGTTGGTTGTCACGCTAATGTCCTGCCGCGGTAGTGTAGCGGTCAAGCTGGTCGTGGGCGGTACCGAGCCCGGGTTCGGCGCCAACATCGCCCCCGTGCACGCGTATGTCTCGTTCAATTGCTGGTTCTGGTATCCGGGATAGCTCGCGCTGCCAGCGCTGGGACAGACGAAGATCGGATTGGCAGCTGCGATGTTCGCTCCTGCGGAATCTGTGACAGTGGGCCCCTTCTGCGGCACGTAGGACCCCAAGATTTTTGGCCAATTCTGGGCGCCACTTCCGTACGATGCCGGCGGCATCTGGCCGTTGTGATCGTCAGTGTACAGACGGATGGCGACCATGATCTGGCGCAAATTGGACACGCAGACGGCAGCCCGCCCCTTTTCCCTGGCCTTGTTCAGCGCCGGCAACAGCATGGCCGCCAGAATCCCGATGATGGCGATGACCACCAGTAATTCGATGAGCGTAAAGGCCTGTGCCTTTCGGCCGCCGGAACCGCATCGTGGATGGGTGTGACATTGCTTCATGAAATCGTCCCTTACCGTGTCGAAGCTCTTATCTCTCTTACCCCTTTATTTAAGGGGATTTTTCCCTTGCAGTCAATAACATTTTTGATAATTATCAATCAGTCATGAGTTGCGACCCGCTGCCGGCCCTGCCGCTTGACCCCAATCCCGTGTGGAGAAGTTATCAGGGTGGCCGTGTCCTGCGCGCCTTTCGGGGCCAACCCGGCGCCGAAGATGACCATTTTCCGGAGGACTGGCTGGCCTCGACTGTCCTTGCCCGCAATGGCGAAAACTCCTGCGGTCCGATGGAGGGGCTGAGCCGGATTTCGGACGCCAATGGCGATTGGCTCATCCAAGCTTTGAAACAGAGGCCGAAGTTCTGGTTTGGACCGGATTACGCCAGCCGCCAGGATCCCCTGTCTCTGGGGGTTTTGTGGAAGCTGCTCGATTCCTCGGTTCGCCTTCAGTTTCAGGCGCATCCGGATGCCGGGTTCGCGCGCCGTCATCTCAATTCAACTGCTGGTAAGACCGAATGTTGGTATATCCTCGGCACGCGCGGAGATGCGCACGTCTATCTGGGTTTCCAACATCCACCTTCTCGTGACGCGTGGGCGCGCATCATGCGGGAACAAGAGACCGACGAGATGCTCGCGTGCTTTGAGAAAATTAGCGTCCAGCCGGGTGATTGCTACGTGGTTCCTGCGGGAACGCCGCATGCCATCGGCGCCGGCGTGTTCATGATGGAATTGATGGAGCCGACCGACTGGGTGGTTCGCTGCGAATCGACCAATTCCGGTTTGACACTGCCGACGGAGGCTTGTTTCATGGGACTCGATCTGGAGACCTGTCTCGAGCTGTTTGATTACCGGGCATATTCCGTCGCGGAAGTCAGGCGTGCATTTCAACAATTGCCCGAGGATCTGGTTTGCACCAGCGTTTATCGCGAACAGCAATTGATCGGGCCGGCATACCATGAATACTTTCGTTTGCACCGGCTACGCGGTCACGGCGACGCCGGTTGGCTGGGCGGCGAACTGATGTTGCTCATTGTTGTGAGAGGCGAAGCCGATCTGGTATGTGGCAACCACCGACAGCCGGTGCGGGCCGGCGAGACATTGCTGCTACCCGGTGCAGCGCCGTCATGGAACTGGTCACAACCGGTAGGCGATTGGGAAATTCTCCTCGCCAAATTGCCTGTGCCTCAGCCATCCTCCCGTCGGTCCTGAACTTCATGCTTTCCAAATACGACTATCTGGTCATTGGTTTTTATTTCGCGTTCATGGCGATGATCGGGTGGGTGTGCCGCAAGTTCATCGGCAACACGAGCGATTATTTTCGCGGCGGCGGCAAGATGCTGTGGTGGATGGCGGGTTGTTCCGCGTTCGTTGCACAGTTCAGCGCCTGGACGTTTACCGGCGCGGCTGGCAAGGCCTATCTGGACGGGCCGGTCATCATGGTGCTCTATTTTGCCAACGCGATCGGGTTTTTCTGCAACTTTGTCTTCTTTGCGCCGCGGTTCCGGCAGATGCGTGTGATCACATCCATCCAGGCCGTGAGGGCGCGGTTCGGCAATGGGAGCGAGCAGTTTTTTACATGGGTCCAACTGCCCGTCGGCGTGCTGTACGCCGGCATCTGGCTGAGCGGTTTGTCGGTTTTCATTTCAGCGGCGTTCAACATTGACCTTTACTTGACGGTCATCGTCACGGGTTCCGTGGTGTTGATCATGTCGGTCATCGGTGGATCCTGGGCGGTTGCCGCCGGGGACTTTATCCAGACGCTCGTGCTCATGCCCATTACACTGGTCACGGCATTTCTGGCCATCGCGCAAGTCGGCGGCTGGACCAGTTTCCTGGGAAAGCTGCCACGCCATTACTTGCATTGGACAGAGGGCGCGCGCCCGGGAATCCTGTATCTTTGGATTACCGCTATCATCATCAAACAATTCATCTCTACGAATAACATGCTCGAGGCGTCGCGTTACTTGAACGCCAAGGATGGTCGTCAGGCGAGAAAAGCCGCCCTGCTCGCTTCGATTCTGTTCGTCATCGGACCGTTGTTCTGGTTCATCCCGCCGATGGTGGCCCGCATTATTCACCCCGATTTGCATTCGGTTTTTCCGCACCTGAAAAACCCTTCGGAAGGCGCGTTCGTCGTCGCGGGTCTCGACACCATGCCCGTCGGCATGCTCGGCCTCCTCATCAGCGGCATTTTCGGCGCGACGATGTCGAATATGGACATTGGGTTGAACAAGAACGCCGGCTTCTTTGCGAAAAACTTTTATCAGGTCATCATCCGTCCACAGGCGCAAGAAAAGGAAATGCTGCTTGTCAGCAAACTCGTCACATTCCTGCTGGGTATCCTCGTCATCTCATCCGCGCTGGCCTTTAGCGCCGGTAAAATCGGCCTGTTCAATCTGATGCTTCAGTTCGGTGGCCTGATTGCTGTGCCGTATTGCATTCCGCTCATCTGGGGCACGCTCATCAAACGCGCGCCGGCGTGGGCCGGTTGGACAACGGTGCTGGTTGGTTTTGCGACCTCCTATGGGGGAAAGACCTTCTTGACCGCCACCTGGCTGCAGGGTTTCATGGGCTGGACTGCGCGGCCACTGAGTCCACGTGAAGCAGACGATTGGGTGCTATTGCTTGGTGTGTTGCTGGAAACTGTCGTTTGCACGGCATGGTTTCTGGGAGCATGCCTGTTCGCCAATACGCGCTCCGCGCAGGAAAAGGAGCGCGTAGACCAATTCTTCACCCAGATGCAAACACCCATTGACTTTCAGAAAGAGGAAGGTGACGGCAATGATGCCCAACAATACCGGACTCTCGGACTTTTGAGCCTGATTTATGGCGCGTTCATTTCGTTGCTGGTGCTCATCCCGAACCCGCCGCTTGGCCGGCTTGGAATGTTCGCGTGTGCCGGCCCAATGCTCGGTATTGGCGGTTTGCTTTACTGGAATTACAAACAGATTCAGGCGAAACATTCACCCGGCAGTGCGCTGGAGACACCACCTCACTAAATATCATGGGAAACCTCAACGGAAAACGTGCGCTTGTCACCGGCGGGGGCCAGGGACTTGGTTACAGCATCGTGGAACACCTGCTCGCGGCGGGCGCGGACGTGGCCATCCACTATTTCTCCAGCGAGACGGGCGCACGCAAACTGAAATTACTGGCCGAACAACGAGGTCGCCGCGCCGCGATGTTTCGCGCCGACTTGACGAAGGAAACCGAAGCCATCGCGCTCGTGGAAAAGGCCGCGCAATTTCTCGGTGGACTCGATTTGCTGGTGAACAACGCAGGCGATCTCGTCGAACGGCGTTCGATCCGTGAAGTGGACGCCACATTTTGGGAACGGGTCATCAATGTGAACGTCTCCTCGATGCTGTGGGTCACGCGCGCCGCCGTGCCATGGCTGGAAAAAGCCGGACAAGCCAGCATTGTGAATCTTTCATCACTCGCGGGGCGCAAAGGTGGTCATCCCGGCTCGCTTGTGTACTCTACCGCCAAGGGCGCTGTGCTGACGTGGACGCGCGCCTTGGCCAACGAACTCGCGCCCAAGGGCGTCCGCGTGAACTGCGTTGCGCCCGGTTTGATTCTCGGCACGCGCTTTCACGACACGCATACGACCGAAGACAGCGCAAAGAAGACCATTGAAGGCATTCCGCTGGGTCGTGCCGGTTCTCCAGAAGACGTCGCGCGCGCCGTGGTGTATCTGGCTTCGGAATATGACGGCTTCATTACCGGCGCGACGCTCGACATCAACGGGGGCGTGTATGCGGCTTGATCGTTCCAGGCCGTGGCTATAGGAGAAGAACGCATGCGCTCCAAATCCCTGCAAGCCTTTTTCGTGACGACCGCTTTTTTAATCGTCGTGGTCGCAGTGCAGGCTGCGAACTACAGCGAATTGTCCACGCCAGTCGTCACCAACACCGTTCCCCAAAAGAGTTCCTCTTCAAAAACTCCTTCCGAAGATCCGGTCATCAAGAACCTGCATTGGATGGGGCTGATCAACGGCCGGACGAACATCTTCCGTTGCGCGTGCCCGGTGATGGACGTCGCCGAGCAGATGAAACTCACCAAACCGACCGAGGAAAACTTGAGATTGGCCAGGGAGCGGATGCAGCATCTCCGCGACCTCGGCGTCCGCACGGTCATTTCGTTCCAACATCAAGACCCAGTTGGGGAGAGCGACACAAACGTAGAACACATCGCCGTCGCTTTGGAACAGATCGCCGCCAAAGAGGTGGGGCTAGCCTATGTCGCCTATCCGATGTCGAACAAGGGTAAAAACTCCTTTGAAGATATGTCCGACGATGCGGTGCTAAAATTACTCGATCCCATTAGCGAAGATATTTTCAAATTTGCCAAGAGCGGCGGCGTCGCGTTTCACTGCAAATCAGGCAAAGACCGCACCGGAATAATGGCGGCCTATTTGCGATTGAAATATCAGCATTGGACGGTGGACGAAGCCATCGCGGAGATGCGCCGTTACGGCCATGTCTGGAAGAACTTCGCGAACGACGGCGCCACGAACTCGTGGCACGAGAATCATCTGCGCGCCATCGCCAAAACCCTGAACACGGCAGCGCCGGCGTATTAGTTCCCGTCTGGGATATTTTGTCACAAAACAATCGAAGCCCAATTCATGAAACCAACACTGCTTTCATTCCCCATCCGAATTCTGGTCGCTGGAATTCTGTTGGCGTGTGACGGCCGCGCCTCCGCGCAATCACGCCAGCGGATTGACAACGGTTGGGAGTTTTATCAAGGTTCGCTTGGTAGCACGTGGGAAATTTGGCGCGGCGACAAGGCCGCCGACAATGTCACCTGGCAGCCCGTCACGCTGCCGCATTGTTTCAATGCCCGCGACTCGGTTGATCCCGATGTGCGCTATTACCAGGGGCCGGGTTGGTATCGCACGCGCCTCAAGGTGGAGAATCCATTTCCAAACGGACGAACCTTGCTGCACTTCGACGGCGCGGGACAAAAATCGCAGGTCTTTGTTGGAATGGAAAAGGTCGGCGAGCATGTCGGCGGCTACGACGAATGGACCGTGGACATTACGGACGCGGCCGCTCGCGCCGCTACGAATTCATTTTTCGGCGGCAGCACACCCGTGGCGGTGCTTTGTGATAATTCCCGTGATGCGGAGATGATTCCATCAGACCAGAGCGATTTCAATCGCTATGGCGGTCTGTACCGGCATGTCTATCTCGAATATGTCCCGCCGATTTCGTTTCAGCGTGTCCACGTCGAGCCGAAACTCGCAGCGGATGGCAAAGCTTCCGTCAAAGTCCGGGCGCGACTTTACAATCCAACGGCAACCAACGGCGAAGTCCAGCTCACGCTTGAAGTCCGCGACCCGCAGGGCAATGTTCTCCAGACCGCGACAAACAAACTCTCCCCATGGTCGGGTGAGAAAGAGATCGCCGCGTTTGAGATCACCACACCGCAACTCTGGTCGCCAAAATCACCGGCTCTTTACAGTTGTGCCGTCAGGCTACAGTCGCCATACGGCGAGCAGCAGGTGACGGAAAAGTTCGGGGTGCGTTCCTTCGAGTGGATCGAGCATGGGCCGTTTACATTGAACGGTGAACGATTGTTGTTGCGCGGCACGTCTTATCACCAAGACCACGCGGGTGTGGGCGCAGCCGTGCCGGATGATGTCGTCCGCCAGACGTTCCAACAGATCAAAGACATGGGCGCGAATTTCGTCCGACTCGGTCATTACCAGCAAGCGCCGCTCGTGCTGGAGTCGTGCGATCAACTTGGGCTGCTCGTATGGGAGGAAATCCCGTGGTGCCGCGGCGGTCTCGGCCGCGAGCGTTACCAGCAACAGTGCCGCGACATGCTGCGACACATGATTGATCAACATTACAACCATCCGTCGGTGATTCTTTGGGGCTTGGGCAACGAGAACGATTGGCCCGGCGATTTCGAAACCTACAACACCAATGCCATCCGTGCGTTCATGACAGAGCTGAATACACTGGCACATCAGATCGACCCGTCACGCAAGACGTGCATCCGCCGCTGCGATTTCTGCAAGGACATCGTGGACGTGTATTCCCCGAGCATCTGGGCGGGCTGGTATTCGGGTCGTTACACCGAGTATCGCGCCGCGGCGGAGAAATGGATTCGCAGCGTGCCGCGATTCTTCCACGCTGAGTGGGGCGGCGACAGCCACGCGCGCCGTCATTCGGAGGATCCGGAGAAATTTCTGCAACAAGTTGCCACCGGCGAGGGCACCGCGGAAACCGGCAAAGCGTACAAGCCGACCGGCGGCAAGGCGCGCGCGTCACGGGATGGCGATTGGTCGGAGAGTTACATCGTCAATCTTTTCGACTGGCATCTCAAGGAACAGGAGCAGATGACGAACCTGACCGGCAGCGCGCAATGGAATTTCAAAGACTTTGCCACACCGCTGCGTCCCGAGAATCCCATTCCACGTGTGAACGAGAAGGGCCTTGTCGAGCGCGACGGTACACCGAAGGAAGGTTACTACGTTTTCCAGAGTTACTGGGTTGATAAACCAATGATCCATATTTACGGACACACCTGGCCTGTCCGTTGGGGCAAACCCGGTGAAGAGAAACTGGTAAAGGTGTTTTCCAATTGCCGCGAAGCGGAATTGTTCGTCAACGGTGTATCGGCCGGGATGAAACAGCGGAACTCTGCCGATTTTCCAGCCGCGGGTTTACGCTGGTCAGTCAAATTGAACGAGGGAACGAACACGCTCCACGCCGTCGGGCACCGTGACGGAGTGGAAGTGAGTGACGACATTTCGATCGGCTATCAGACGGCGGTGTGGGACCAGCCAGCCAGGTTCGCGCTCAAGGAGATTTCGCGGAGCAACGATGTCATCACCGTTGAAGCATGCGTATTCGACAAGAACGGCGTGTCGTGCCTTGACGCGACCAACCGCGTCCGCTTTGGGTTGGCCGGTGATGGTCGTTTGCTCGACAATCTCGGCACATCCATCGGTTCTCGCGTGGTGCAGCTGTACAACGGACGGGCGCAAATCGGTCTGCAACTCCCCAGCGGCAAAGCCGTCGTCAGCGTGGCGAGCGATGGGTTGGAGACCCGATTTCTGACCCTAACCAACACACCAAACGCTTCTGCGAAGCTGACACTCGACGTTGCGGCGATCGACCGCGAGCGGATATTAAAAGCCGCCACGGCTGCACTGGGAATCGAGCCGCTAACCATTACGAAGTTCCATGCCAAGCTGAGCGAGGGCGGCCCGAATGATTTCTATTCCAACGGCGATTATTGGTGGCCTGACCCGACAAAGCCCGACGGGTTGCCGTATATCCAGCGCGACGGTGAATCGAATCCCAACAACTTCTTGCAGCATCGACTGGCCATCCGCGAGTTGCGCGACGCGGTGGCCGCGCTCGCTGCTGCATACAAGGTCACCGGCGACGATCGTTACGCGACCAAGGCGGTTGAGTTGCTGCGCGTGTTTTTCCTCAATCCGCAGACACGGATGAATCCGGACTTGAAATACGCGCAAGCGATTCCCGGTAAGTCGCCCGGTCGCGGCACCGGCATTATTGACGCACTGCATCTGATTGAAGTGCCGGTCGCGGTCCAGGCGATGCAGAAGTCACCAGCGTTTTCGCCGGACGTACTGGCCGGACTGAAGCAATGGTTTGGCAATCTGGCAGATTGGATGGTGACCAGCAAAAATGGACAGGAGGAAGCCGCAGCCAAGAACAACCACGCCGTCGCTTTCTATCTGCAACTTGCGGTCTATGCCGGCTTCACGGGCGACGAAGCGAAACTGGCGGAGTGCCGTCGGCAGTTCAAAGAGGTGTTTATTCCGAACCAGATGGCGGCGGACGGAAGTTTCCCGGCCGAGATCAAGCGCACCAAACCATACGGCTATTCCATTTTTCAACTCGATAACATGGCCACGCTCTGCCAGGTACTATCCAGCGACCGTGATGATTTGTGGACATTTGAACTTGCCGATGGTCGCGGCATTCGCAGGGCGATGGCGTATCTCTATCCATATCTGGCAGACAAATCGAGATGGCCGCTCAAACCTGACGTGCAGGCGTGGACGGACTGGCCTTCACGCCAATCCAGTCTGTTGTTCGCGGGCCTCGCATTGGGTCAGCAATCATACCTCGATCTGTGGCGCAATCTCCCTCCCGATCCCACCAACGCCGAAGTCCGCCGCAACATTGCCATCACCCAACCGTTGCTTTGGATAAACTGAGTAGATTCAGTGGGACCCCGGGGCGTCCGTATCTCCGGCCAGATCATCAGCACGGCAAGAACAATCAAGATATTATTTGCTCGCGACCGGCAGGATGTGCTGCTCCTTCAGAAACCCCCTGATCATGTCCCGCGACTTGTCCTTCCAATCCTGTGGGATACCGTGGCCGCCGCCGGGGATGGTGGTGAACTCGCAGGTATTGCTCGTCGCGATCAGCTTGTCGTGCAACGCGACGGCGATGCGATACGGCACGGTCGGGTCGGCATCGCCGTGGAACATGATCACGGGCGGCATCTTCGGATCCAGGTTTTGCAGGGGTGAAACGTCACCAATGTGCGAACCGAAGCGTTCGATCTTCTTTGGGTCGTTGCTCCAATCGTCAGGCGTGGTGTCGCCGGGCGCGCTGATGAGTACCAGCGCAGCGGGCTTGATCCTTGGCGATTCTTCGGGTTTGGAGCCGAAGGGAGCTTTGGCAATCGCCGTCCAAAGCGCAAGGTGTCCGCCAGCAGAAGCACCACCGACGACAATTTCATTTATGTCCACGCCAAGTTCCGCGGCGTGATCCTCCACCCAGCGTGCCGACGACCGCGCGTCAGCCACGGCCTCCACTGGCGATGTACCGAACCGGTCGTTCGTGCGATAATCAGGCGCGATGCCCACCATGCCCCACTTGGCGACCATGCGCGCCCAGCCGATGGACTTGCTGGGATTGCCGCGCGTCCACGCGCCGCCAAAAAAATAAATCATTGCCGGACGATGATCATTCATTCGCCAGCCGTCGGGCTTGACGACGAACAGGCGCAACGGTTCGGGTTTCAGGTCGCGATAGATGTAAGTTTCCGCGCCGGGAAAATTCGTCGGCGTGGTCGTGTCCGAGAGAAGCTCTTCGAATTCTCGAACCAAACTCTTCGATGTCTTCGTCGGCGGCGGGGTGGTTGGCTGTTCCGCAAACGAGCAAACCAAGCCGGTCATGATCGCGACGAGGCTCCCTAGTCGCCAGATCCGCTGGGACGGTGCGCCGACCATGGATTTACCTGGCCGGCGCCGGCAAAACCCCCTGTTTGATCAGGAATTCCTTCATGATGACGCGGGATTTGTCCTTCCACTCGGGTAACTGGCTTTGAAAACCGTGATTGCCGCCGGGCACCGTGACGAACTCGCACACGTTGCTGCCAGCCACAAGTTTGTCATGCAGTGCGATGGATTGGGCATTGGTCACGGTCGTATCGGCATCGCCGTGAAAAAGCAGCACCGGCGGCATCTTCGCGTCCAGTTGATGCACGGGTGAGAGCGCCTCGGCTTTGTCGCCAAAACGTTTGGGCGTGTACCCGATGGCCGACGAAGTGTCGGAAACGGGGCTGACCAGAATCAGCGCGATCGGTTTGACACGTGGTGCTTCGTTGGTGGCCGAACCGGGCGGCGTGTGCTCGATCGCTGTCCACAATGCGACGTGACCGCCGGAAGACGAGCCGCCGACCACGATTTTCGTCGAATCGATTCCCAATTTGTCGGCGTGGTCTTCAATCCAGCGTAGCGCCGCGCGCCCATCTGCCACGGATTCCAACGGCGTTGTGCCGAACCGATCCTTCGTGCGGTAGTCGGATGCGATGCCAACCATGCCGAGCGTGGCCGCCCATTTCGCATAGCCGGCAGAACGTTCCGGTGTGCCTTTCGTCCAGCCGCCGCCAAAAAAGAAGACCAACAACGGTCGATGGTCGTCTGACTTCCAGTTTTTTGGTTTGAAGACGTGCAATCGCATTGGCTCCGGCTGGCCGTCACGATACGTGTACGTCTCCGCGCCCGGAAGAGTCACGGGTGTTACCTCGGCATCGCCGGCAGACGATTCCGAAGGCATCGCTTCGGACGATTCGACTTTCGTTTTGGTCCAGATCCTCGCACCCTCGTCGAGAAGGGGGTTCAAGAAGCCCGGTTTGAGTTGTTTCAACTGGCTGTGTGGCCACGTTTCGGGAGCGGCGTTATACGGACGCAGGAATTCGAGTCCTTGGTGCAGGCTGGCTCCGTTGGTCGCCACGTAATGCCAAAGATCCACGCCGAGAGGGGCGGCCAGTGTGGCGACAGAAAACTGGGCTTCGAGGTTGTAGGTACAGTAGAAAAGCCCGTCACGTCGTACCAGCTCCAAGGGTTGACTGCCGTCGGGTGCGAACTGGTTGGCGATGCGCGCAAAATCCTCGCGGGCAAACTGTCGTGCGTCGTCTTCGCGATCCAGATAGCGCGTAATGGCAAGGACCTGGTTGAGATACCAGGAGCCGTGGTTGTTCGGCGCGGCGTGCTCTTGTTCGCCGTTCTTACTGGTGGTGAGCCAGTGCAGGTAATCAGAGAACCACTGGTGAACCTGCGTCTCGTCGTTGCCGGTAAATGCGGGCGAACCATGCAGCAACCGCAGCGCATCAATCAGACGGATAAAGACATGCATGTCAATCAGGCCAGAGCTGGAACCGCGGTTGCTATTGCGGCCAAGGCGGATCTGGGCATATTCGAAAGACGGGTTGACGCGCGTCGCCGGCGCGATGAACCAGGCACGAATCCATTCCCCCGCGCGACGGGCGCAGTCGTCGCGGTGTTCAAGACGCCACGCCTTGGCGAGTGTTTCGACCGTGTCAACCATGCGCCAAAGTCGATCCTGGTCGCCGAGGGCCATCTGGTCGCGATTCGGGTAGCCATCCCGTTGAACGAACGGCAGACCGTTCGAACTCGCAGGGTCGGGCCACCAGTAGCGGCCATAGCTGACATAATCGTGTGGATCCCCGGTGGGAGAAGGACGCACCTTGTCGACGACCGTGACGACGGGAAGTTTGAGGGCTTCGCGGGCGTTGTCGGCAACATTCGACGCGTCCAGTGTTTTGATGTCGAGCAGGAACGGCGGCAAGGTTTCGGGGGCGGAGGCGCGGCAGACAATCGCAGATAGCAGGCTGGCGAATAATACCATCTGCCGCAGACAAGTGGACAGATTCAAAATAATCATTTCAATTCCAGCGAAGTGTCCGACAGCGCGATGAGGTCAGTCTTTCCGTCTGGCCGGGTAATCCGGAGAGCGCCGTCATTGAGCGTCGCATGGAGCGCGGCCGTCGTGGAAGACGTACGCTCAGGCCAGAGCACTGCATAAACCGTGAAGCCGGTGGCGGCTTCCGCGCTTTCCAGCGTGAGGTGGCTTTGGTCTGACCATTTGCCGGTGACGTAACTGCCGCCCACCTCTCCGGTTACGTATTTGGGGTCAACCGGAACGGGGAATTTGTCGGTGACGCTTCCGTGCCACGCGACGCTTGGCGCCACCAGTTGTACTGTCAGCGTGGCCTTGTCGCCTTGGATGAATGCGATGCTGTTCGTGCCGTTCCAGGAGAGATTCTTCTCCGCGTGCAGTAACCAGGAGAGTTTTCCCGGCGTGGCGAGCACCACACGGTCGCGCACCACGGCATAGCGTTGGTCAACAAAGACAAGATCCCGCGTCACGCGTCCAATCCGGCCACGTTCCGTCTGACCCGATTGGTAGGCGGCGGTGGCGTCGCCCGTCGTCCACACGTAGCGCGGCGACGTTTCAAATCGGGTGATTTTTCCCGTGGCCGTTTTGTCTTGGGCCTTTTGCCCGATGCCGTCTATCAGCACGTCATTTTTGGACTTTGTCTGCCATGTCCATTGCTGGTGGTGCGGCGAACGATGAAATTCCCGATAGGCGGAATTAATCGCCAGACCTTCGCCGTAAGCGTTCAAGACGAAAGCATTCTGGTCCGCATGACTGTGGCTGAACGAGCCGTATGGCGACGATTTGAATGTGATTTGAATGTCGTCCGCCGGGTGGCCGAGGGCGCTATGCAGGGACACCCACCCGACGTCGCGAAAGAAGCGATACGGCGGCAATTCGCTCAGAGATTTTGCAGGTGGGAGAGGTTTGGTGCTCGCGATAAAATCACGCACGAGAAATTCACATGCGGTTGGGTACGTGCGGTCCAGGCCGGCGAGGCCCTTGTCGACAGGACGGGGGCGTTTGTCCGTGCAAAGTTCAGCGTAGGTCCGGAAATAGCCGTTCTGTTCGACTCGGGCGACGTGCTCCATGTAATCGGCGACTGTCGGATCAAGATTGAAATGGCCGGCGTTGGACGTGTCGCCGAAGACCGTGTGCAGGTAGGGTTGCACGTTGTACACTGCGAAGTACGGCGAATTCTTCCAGAACAGCGACGAATACGCGAGCGGGTCGCCGATGGCCAGCAATGTGTCCTGAAACGCCGCATGTTCGAACGTGCCGCGCCAATAGGCGTTGCCCTCAGCCCAACCGCCGTCATCGCCACCCCATGGACTGAACTGATCACGGTAAAATACGTAGGCAAACCGCCACCATTCGTGCGCTTCCGGGAGGTCATCCCACAGTGCCAGGGCACTCGTTCCGACCATGGACATGAAACGCACCGGATGACTCTCGGCGCTCACGACGAGCGAATTCCGCTGAATCTTCTCAACCTTCGCCTTCTTGATCCACGCCACGGTGCGGTCGCCGCGCTCCTTGAAATGCGCGATGATGGTTTTGCGTTCGTCTGGCGTAAGCTTTGCGCGAAGCCGATCATAGACCAGCGGCAGCTTGCGCCAGAGACGAAAGTTCGCCTCGTCGTTGTAATAAATGTCGGTCGCGCCCACGACCGTCCCACTTTCCCAGTCCGGCGCAAAATGCCACGCACATGACTTGAGCAGGAACTCTTTGGCTTTAGCGAAGTATTTTTCCTCGCCCGTAACAATCCAGATGAGCGTGGCCGCTTCGGCAACGCCCGAGACGAGACCGCATACATCCTGGACGTTACGCCACTCGTCGGCCTTGTCGGAATCGCGTTCTTTGGGATCGGGATCACCATACGTCACCGGTTCTTTGGGAAATGGGTAGGAGAGATAATCTCTGTCAAAATCGGCCTTGATTCTCTCGAACGATTTCGCGCCGTCGCCCGTTGTGCAATAGGCCTGGAAGTCTTTCTGACGGCCCTCGATGACCATGGTCCGCGGCGGCTGTGGAGGGACATGGGCGCCAATGTCGGCCGGCTGTTGGGCCATTAGTGAAACACAACCCGCCAAGGTTCCACCGAGCACCATGCCCAACCGCCACCGGCGTCGGATGCAGACAAATACAGTCATACGAGACATTATTATTCTCATATTGTGTTGATAAGTATTAAACATGTCAAACGCTTTCCCGCTTCCTGTGTGCCGAGCAGCCTGGGCTCCTCGCTGACACAGACTGCGTCGGGATCAGTGAATTTTGAACTGCCGAGGTTTACCACTCACTGGCCAGCCTGGAGTCGGGCAAGTGCATTCCGCGCATCGGTGAAATCGGGTTTGATCCGCAACGCCTGCTGCAAATGCTCTATCGCTTCTGGTATCCTGCCCAGTTGAAGCAAAGCGACCGCAAAGTTGTAGTGCGCCTCGGCGTAGTCGGGCTTGATTTGCAGCGCTCGTTCCCAATGTCCCATCGCCTCCTGTGGCCTGCCCAGTTGAACCAGAGCGACCCCCAGGTTGTAGTGCGCTTCGGCGTAATCAGGCTTGAGCCGCACCACTTGCTCCAAATGCACCGTCGCCTCCGTCAGCCGTCCCAGTCGTAACAAGGCCATCCCCAGGTTGAAGTGCGCATCAACGTAACCGGGCTTGATCCGTATCGCCTGATCCCAATGTTGCATCGCCTCTGGGAGCCTGCCCTGTCGCAGCATGGCGCTCCCCAAATTGTTGTGTGCCTCGACGAAATCGGGGTTGATCCGCAATGCCTGCTCGTATTCTGCTATCGCTTCCGGCACCTCTCCCATCTGGAGCAAGGCGTTTCCGAGGTTGAGGTGCGGTCCTCTGTGGTGCGGCATGAGCCGAAGCGCTTCCTGGGACTGAGCGGCCGCCTCCTGCGATCTGCCAAATTCCAACAAGATACTTCCCATGTCGAGGTGCGCATTGGCGTAATCGGGGTCGAGCCGTAGCGCTTGCTCGTACTGCTCGATTGCCTCCTGCAAGCGGCCGGCGTGCTGCAAGTCGAACCCCAGATTCGTGTGGGCTCGCGGGTTGTCAGGACACTTGGCCACGGTGTCCTGACAGATCGAGAACTCTGAGCGATAATCGTGGTTGCGTTGGACCGTGAGATTCACGAAGAGGCACGCGACAACCCCGCTCAATCCCCAGCCCAACGCTCTGTCGAGTTCTGGTTGCGCCTTCAACCAGTGTTTCCCGAGCAAGAATACGGCAATGACCAGCGCCACGATCAACGCCGCGAGGGGCAGGTACATCCGATGTTCAAATGCCGGATCCGACAGCGGCAAGACGCTCGATGTGGGAGCCAGAATCAGAAACAGCCAGGCACCGAGGAATCCCCACGCGGACTTTTTCCAGCACGCCCAAGCCGTCGCGCCCAGCAGCGTTGCCACTGCGATGGCCGATGGCAGAATCGTCCTCCATGTCTTCGCGATTGGCCACAGGTAGTCCAAGCACAGCGGATGGGGCCACAGCGCCAGTCGCAGATAGTGCACAATCACGTTCGGTTCGGTCAAGGCATAGCGCCACCACGTGGCATCTGCGCCCTCTCCAGCTTGGTGCCCGAGCATACCAGCAGAGGCCACCAGGTAACCCAGCAAGAGCCACGTCGACGCCAGCCCCAGATACAGCACCCGCCGCTGCCGCCACGCGTCCCGAAAAGTCCCGGTAACGAATGTCCGGTCATATAAGAGGACGATCAATGGAGCGGACACCATAACTTCCTTGGTGGCCATTCCTAGCGCGCATGCCGCAACGGCAACAATAAACCAGATCTTCGGCGAGCTTGACTCGGTCCCGCGGATGAAACAGTACAAGGTGAGCAGGTAGAACAACCCCATCAAAGACTCCGCCCGTTGCACGATATAGGTCACCGCCTCCGTCTGCAGTGGATGGACGGTCCAGAGGAGGGCCGAAGCCAGGGCCAGCCCTTCTGCCGCAGAGCCAAAGCGCGACCGCAGCCGTTCGCTCACCAAGGTTCGCCGCACAATCCCGTACAATGTCAGCGCGGCCAGAATGTGCACGGTGAGATTGAAGGTGTGATATCCCCAAACCGCCAAGCCTCCCAGCGAGTAGTTGAGGGCCAGAGACAAATTGACGACCGGGCGGCCCGTGACCGTAAACTGGCCCTCCTCGTGCGGCGGTGACAACGGCCGCCAGAGCGGCCAGAGATGGCGGATGGTGGGGTTCTCAACGATGGACGATAGATCATCGAAGACGAATGCCCCCGTGTAGCTGTTGTGATAAGCCCAGAGAGCTGCCACGAGGATCAGCGCGAACGCCAAGAGCCGGAACTTGCCTGCGAAGCGATCTCGGGTTGCGGGTGCCGACACGGCCACCGGTTGCCGCGCCGCATTTCCGTCTGGCTCAGGTTTCGTCATCGGATCAATGATAGCCTGTCACCAGCCGGCAGACAAGAATCCCCCAAGGTTGCAGGCCAGTCGTTCACTGAGCCGCCCAGCGTTGCTGTTTCCAAGTATTGTTCATTTGTGCGCGGGGCCGGGACGGCCCGATTTGGCAGAACTGACTCCTCATCGGCCTTGTCTGAAATCAGCAAGCGGACATGATAGAAGATCACCAATCCAATACGGATTACGTCACTCGAGGCAGAACCGGATGGGTTTCACCGAGAGGGCAGGAAATGAATATCGCGGCGAGCAAACCGATGATCGTATGGGAGATCCTTGAATGACCGTCACCAACAACGTGACAGAATCGATAATCACAATTGCTGTGATAGACAGTGACTTCTCACCGCGGCCGAGTTCCGCTTGGCCGGAGCTGAACTATTTCTTAAAAGCCCGACGACGGCGCGCCACTTCACAAAGCCCCACAAGGGCAACGCCGCAGAGAGCCACAGTTGACGGCTCGGGAACGATGACCAGTGCGTTATATTGGCCGTCAATCTGAGCGACGGTTAATTGGTTGCTATAACTGGCCAGCGCCTCAGCGAACCCGGGAGCTGGACTATCCTCAAAACCATCAGAAGATTGAGCGAGATTGCCGCTGACGGAGACTGCGCCGCCACCGCCCAGTCCGGCGCCGGCTGATATGTTGCCCGTCCCGCCTCTCTGAAGAAAACCCGACGCAAGAGAAGAAGTATTGCTCCCTGCCGGCCCCAGATAATAGTTGATTCCGTACGCGCTGCTATTCGCCCCGCTAAAGTTCCAAGTGGCGGCAAAATAATACCACGTACCGCTGTTCATATTCCACTGGGCCCCAACCGGGGTGATCGCTTTGTTTCCTACTTGCAGGTTAAGCACACCACTGACGTCTTTCACTTCAAAATCATTCGGGCTGGTATCGCCATTGTCAAAAAAGTACCGCGAGCTGCTTTGAGTGGCGTTTGGCGCGTAGATGAGCATGGATAGCGAGCCGATGCTACCGTCAGCGTTGGTGTTAATGACATTCAATCCAGCAGAACCAGCAAGAAGTAGCCCGGAGGCGGAGGTCGTAAAATAGGACGCGTCGTTCGCGTTGCCAAAGTAATCGTTGGTGAAGCCGGTCGTGCCATCGGCGACGAACGTCCCGGTGCCAATCGAAGGCGCCAGACCGGTGCCCAATTGGTTGTAATATATCGGAGATTGACCGTCTACGGTGCTAATGTAGGTGGGCAGGTCTTGAGCGCGAACCGCGGCGGTCGCGACAGCCAGACTCATGGCGATAGCCAGGCATGGTTTCATATTAGATTTCTCCCTTTCCTCTCAGTCACATTCATCGCGTTGCTGCGTCCGAAACGAAGGGAATAACTCCGGGGGATGTTTCGCCGTTGCTCGGTGATGCCCACGCTCAAGCTTTCAGTAGCGGAAAGTTTCTTGCCCGTCATTTATGCCCTTAACCCGTCTCGCTTCGGCCACAAAACAGTCTTCATAATTATAAATTTCCAGAAAGAATGCAAGAACTATTTTGGGAACTTCTGGGGTAGCAGCGAGATTCTGTTGGAGTCAGAGAGCAAAAATGTCATAAGCATTTGATTCGCAATGCGTAACGCATTCCATGGTTAAAAAAAATGTAGATTGATTATCATGGGGTTACATCGAAGTCCGGCATGCCGCTGAGGAGAATCTGCGTGAACGTGAAACTGATCTTTATTACAAAATGAAATTGTCCGCCCAAAAGTTCACCGGGACAAAGAGCGGAGAAGTTCCTGTATTTCGCGAAAAGCTGGTTGGATTTCCGGCGCCCGGCGCACAGCGTAACGGCTTCCGTGTTGTATGGACTTGAGTTGCCGCTCACCGGCCAGCTTGCAGTCGCGCGAGCGCGTTTTGCGCCGGAATGAAATCGGGTTTGATCCGCAGCGCCCGCTGCAAATGCTGTATCGCTTCCGGTATCCGGCCCAGTTGAACCAGAGCGACACCCAAGTTGTAGTGCGCCTCGGCGTAGTCGGGTTTTGCCTGTAACGCTTGTTCCCAATGTCCCATCGCCTCCTGTGGCCTGCCCAGTTGAACCAGAGCGACACCCAAGTTGTAGTGCGCCTCGGCGAAATCGGGCTTGATTCGCAGCGCCTGCTCGTAGTGTTCGACGGCTTCCGACATCCTGCCGGAGCCCATCAAGGCCTCTCCGAGGTTGTTGTGCGCTTCGGCGCTATTGGAGTTGATTCGCAAGGCCTGCTCGTAGTGTGCAATTGCCTCTGACATCTTGCCAAGACCCTGCAAGACAAGCCCCAGGTTATTGTGCGCTTCGGCGTAATCGGGGTCGATTCGCAGGGCCTGCTCGTAGTGTGCGATGGCTTCGTTGATCTTGCCCGTTTGCGCCAAAGCGGTTCCGAGGTCGTTGTGCGCATCGGCGAAATCGGGCTTGATCCGCAGGGCCTGCTCGTAGTGCTCGATGGCTTCCGACATCCTGCCAGAGCCCTGCAAGACGAGCCCCAGATTGTTGTGCGCCTCGGCGTCATCCGGCTCGATCCGCAGGGCCTGCTCGTAGTGCTCGATGGCTTCCGACATCCTGCCAGAGTCCTGCAAGACGAGCCCCAGATTGTTGTGCGCCATCCAAGCGTTTGAATTCTTGCTTAGCGTATCCCGCCAGAGGGTCTCCGCTGTTGCATAAACACCAGCCCGCGTCCATGTGGCCATTCCCAGCATCAGCAGCACTGCCACGCCCGCCACTGCTCCCACAGTCCGGCTCGGTTGATCCACTCGACGGCCAACCGCCGCTGCCGCAGCGACCACCAAGGCGATCGGGCCAGCGATGGCGTAATACTGCCAATGATCGGCCACCAACGAATAACTATAAAACCCTTGGTCAAAGAAACCCAACACCGGGAAGAGCATTGCGACAAAATACCCGATTCCGAATAACAGCGGGCGCCCCCAAGTTCCGCGCTTCCGCCAGCCCACCAGAAAACAGCCCACCAGCAGTGCCCCCGGCAGGTACGAAGCCCAATGCGCCGGGTCCACGTGCCACTTTGGATAAATGACCATCAGGTTTGCCGGCAGGAGTGATTTGTAGAGATAGAACCATACGGCCCATCCCGCCGTCGCCAGACGAGCAAGAAAACTGTCCGTCCGAACCGGCATCTCCGCCAAGGCCCGATGGTCCTGAAACCAGACGGTCACCAATCCCAGCACCAGGGAAAGAATAAAAAACGGCACACAACGCAGCACATCCTTCCACCGCACCCGCCCCCGACTCCACCACAGGCAGCCCAACAGCACGACCGGTAGCAACACCACCGCCGTCTTGCTCAGCAACGCCAGCAGGAACGCCATCAGCGAAGCGCCATACCACCGCCGGCCGCCTCCTTCGTCGAATCGCAAATACAGAAGAATCGCCGCCAGATAGAACAACATCGACAGCGTGTTCTTTTGCTCGCTGATCCACGCTACCGTGGCGACGTTGACCGGATGGACCGCAAACACCAATCCCGCCAGCCACGCTCCGCGAATCTTCAGCCGTTGCAGGATCATCCACACCAGCACGGCGTTGGCGGCGTGCAGCAAGACGTTGACCACATGATACCCCGCGGCATTTTCGCCCCACGCCCGCCACTCCAACCACCACAGGCTCTCCGTCAGCGGATAGTAATCTGGCGCTTCCGTTGTAAACCAGAGCCGAGATAGACCGTTGCTGGCGTGAATCAGCCGATTGTTGATGATCAGGGCATTGTCATCAAAGACAAAACCGCCATTCAGTGCCGGAAAGTAAGCCAGAAATGTGACCACCACCAACACTGACGCCAATAGCCACGGTTGATTCGCGAAGCTGATGTACGGGGTGGGGCTCGACGCCGCCATCCGTTGATGCGGAGCATCATCGTTTGACTTCCCGCTTGTCATCGTGTGAACAATAGCATACCTACGAAGCGCTGGAGGACTGCGAGATCGTTATCATCCGCCTGCGTATGGGAAAAGGGTTCTGAGAATGCTGAAGATCGATCACAAGCTGAAGCCTGAAGAATTCGCCAAGAAGATCTCGCGACTTTGGTCAGTCTCGGCGGCGAAGATTCGCTCCGTCGAACGGACCTACGATGCGACGAAGGGCTCTCCGGTATTCACTTGGAACGGGCGGTATACGACGCGCGGCTGGACCGAATGGACTCAAGGGTTCCAGTATGGCTCAGCGTTGCTGCAGTTTGATGCCACGGACGAACGCCAATTGCTTGAACTCGGGCGGCGCAAGACGGTCGCAGTTATGGCACGGCACGTCACCCACATGGGAGTCCACGATCACGGCTTCAACAACGTCAGCACCTACGGCAATCTGCTGCGGCTGATGAACGAAGGGCGGATCGCGGAGAACGCGTGGGAGCGCCACTTCTACGAGTTGGCGCTGAAATGCTCCGGCGCCGTGCAGGCACGACGTTGGACGAAGATCCGCGACGGGGGATTCATCTACTCGTTCAACGGGCCGCACTCGCTGTTTGTGGATACGATTCGTTCGTTGCGGGCATTGGCCCTCGCTCATCAACTGGGCCACGTGTTGATGGAAGAGAACGACCGCGAAATCTCGTTGCTCGAGCGCCTCGTCGCGCATGCTCGCGCCACGGCCACCTGCTCGGTCTATTACGGCGAGGGCCGCGACGCATACGATGTGCGCGGACGTGTCGCGCACGAAGCGATCTTCAACATCAACGACGGCAGTTTCCGGTGCCCGAATTCCCAGCAAGGGTTCTCGCCCTTCACCACGTGGACGCGTGGGCTGGCGTGGGCCATGTGTGGTTTTGCCGAGCAGTTGGAGTTCCTGGCGGCCATCGGCGAGAAGCAGCACGAGAAGTGGTTGTTGAAGGCTGCGAAAGCCACGTGCGATTTCTACATTGAGAACACGCCGACCGACGGCATACCGTATTGGGACACGGGCGCGCCATTGTTGCCCAAGCTGGGCGACTATCTTGATCGGCCTGCTGATCCATTCAACGATTTCGAGCCGGTCGATAGCTCGGCGGCCGCGATCGCGGCGCAAGGGTTGTTGCGACTCGGGCACTACCTTGGCAAGAATGGCAAACAGTACTGGCAGGCCGGACTCACCATTCTCGATACGCTGTTTGACGATCCATACCTGAGTGTCGACCCGAAACACCAGGGCCTGATTCTCCACAGTGTGTACCATCGTCCGAACGGCTGGGACTATATTCCCCCGCGGCGCAAGGCGCCTTGCGGCGAGTCCAGCATGTGGGGCGATTATCACGCCCGTGAAGTCGCGCTCTACGTACAGCGAATCGCCGAACGGAAGCCGTACTTGAAGTTCTTCTGATGAATCCCATCTCCATCACCCGCATTCCCGGTTTGCGAACGGCCCAGGCGTTTCGCGACTACACCGCCAGCCTCGGTGTCGATTTGCGGATTGAAGACTCGATTGTGACGGGTGGCCTATCGCCTCTGGCAACGCCACGGAAATGGAACGGTCGCGTCATAGGCAATAGTTGGTGCGTCCAGCCAATGGAAGGATGGGACGGCACGACGACCGGGGGAGTGACCGAGCCGATGATTCGCCGTTGGCGGAATTTTGGCGCGAGCGGCGCGAAGCTCATCTGGGGTGGCGAGGCGATGGCGGTGCGTCCCGAGGGCCGGGCGAACCCGAACCAGCTCATCATTAATGAGTCGAACAAGAAAGGTCTGGCGCTGTTACGCGAGACTCTACTCACGGCTCACCAGGAGGGATTTGGCCGGACGGATGATCTTGTCATCGGATTTCAACTCACGCATTCGGGGCGCTTCTGTCGCCCACATGACAAGCAGCGGACCGAGCCCCGCGTGGCGTACCGGCATCCGATCCTTGATAAAAAGTTTGGCGTTACGAGCGACGCACAGGTTTTTACGGATGACGAAGTGAAACGGTTGGTCGATGACTATGCAACGGCTGCTCGAATCGCCTCCGATGTCGGTGCTGACTTTGTGGATGTCAAACATTGTCACGGTTATCTGCTTCATGAATTCCTCAGTGCCCACACGCGTCGCGGGGAATATGGCGGTTCGTTGGAGAACCGAACGCGACCATTGCGCGAGATCACGGCGGCGATCCGCGCTGTCGCGCCGAAACTCGGAATTGGTGTGCGGGTGAGCATTTTCGATCTCGTACCCTACAAACCCGATCCCGCGCTCAGCAAACCTGGCAGGCCCGGGCCGGGGATCCCTGAGGATTTCTCGCATTGTTTGCCGTACCAGTACGCGTTCGGTGTCAATCCGAACAATCCGCTGGAGTATGATCTTACCGAGCCTGTCGAGTTTCTCCGCATTTGCGAAGGACTTGGGATCACCTTGATCAATCTTTCGGCCGGCAGTCCGTACTACAATCCGCACATCCAGCGGCCCGCGGCCTATCCGCCGTCGGACGGCTACCAACCGCCGGAAGACCCGCTCGTAGGCTGCGCACGCCAAATCAATGTCGTGAAGCAACTCAAGGCGAAGTTTCCGAATCTGTTGATCGTCGGCACGGCGTACACCTACCTGCAGGAATATCTTCCGCATGTGGCGCAGTATTACTTGCGGCACGGTCACGTGGACAGTGTGGGTATTGGGCGGGTTGTCTTGAGCTATCCCCGCGTGTTGGCTGACGCCGTCGAGAATGGCAAGCTCGACCACCGGTTGATTTGTCGTACGTTCAGCGATTGCACGACCGCACCGCGTAATGGATTGCCATCGGGTTGTTATCCGCTGGACGACTATTACAAGCGCAGGCCGGAGGCGGCATTAATGAAACAGATCAAGAATCCATCCAAACCATGAAACGAGTGGCTCTGATAACAGGCGGCACGCGCGGCATTGGTCTCGGAATTGCACGGGCGTTGCAGCAGGAGGGTTTTGAAATTGCCGTTTGCGGCATGCGCGCGACTTCCGAGCACAAGGAGTTCTCCTATTGCCCGTGTGATGTCGGCGACACGGCGGCCCGGGCGCGCATGCTCGACGCCATCCGCCAACGTTTCGGGCGGTTGGACGTGCTGGTTAACAATGCCGGGATCGCGCCGGAGGAACGTCGTGACATTCTGGAGGCGACCGAGGAAAGCTTCGCGCAGGTGATGCGCACCAATCTGCAAGGCCCGTATTTCCTCACGCAAGCCGTCGCGAAGTGGATGATCGAACAGAAGAAGGCGGACCCCAACTTCGCCGGGTGCATCGTCAACGTCTCGTCGATCTCCGCGACCGTCGCGTCCGTGAACCGTGGTGAATACTGCATCTCTAAAGCCGGCGTCGCGATGGCGACCCAGCTCTGGGCCGCCCGGCTGGGGGAGTTTGAGATTCCCGTTTACGACGTGCGCCCCGGTGTCATCAAGACCGACATGAGTTCCGCTGCCACTGCCAGGTACGACAAACTCCTCGCCGAGGGTCTCGCCATCCAGCGGCGCTGGGGCACACCGGAAGACGTGGGCAAGGTCGTCGCCGCCCTTGCCCGCGGCGACATGCCGTACTCGACTGGCGCTGTCATCATGGTCGATGGCGGCTTGACGGTACAACGACTATGAGATGATTCCCGAAGATCGTCGCCGAGTGATCTTTCGGTATTGTATCAATTTGCTGTAGTGGCGCTTCTGTGAAGCGCTGTGGTGCCCGTATTTTCAGCGGTCGGTGGCCGCTACAGTTTCGTAGCCGACACACTACCGGATGGCCGCCACGCGGATCGTGGTAGTCTGTACAACACATGCCTTCGGAGGGGATGCCCGACGGCAAGATTGGGGTGCTCAAAATCATCATCGGCCGAACACGCCATGCCCAGGCGCTCCATGACCCGCCGAGAGCGATCGTTTGCCGGAACAGTAAACGACACGACTTGCTCAAGCTGTAATTGGCCAAAGGCAAAGTCGAGTGCGGTCGTGGCGGCTTCGGTTGCGTAACCTTGTCCCCAGTATTCGTAGGCAAGTCGCCAGCCGACCTCAACACATGGCGTGAAGTGGGCCTCAAACTTTGGCACACTAAGACCGACGAAACCAATGAATTCGGCGACACCCGGTGCCTCAACAGCCCATAAGCCAAACCCGTGGTGCTCGAAATGTTCCTCAATGCGCGCGACCATGGCCGCACTCTCGGCGCGCGTCAGGAGCTTGGGCAGAAACTGCATGACACGCGCATCAGCGCTCATTTCTGCAAACGGAGGCAGGTCCTGCGGCGTCCAAGGTCGCAAACGCAGTCGCAGCGTTGTCAGCGTCGGGTGCATGTTCAGTGTGTGTTCTCCAACAACGGTCTTGACCCACTTCTCATTAAATGATGGCCAACGGAGTGTGGGTTCCGACCAAACCTGACGATACAATTCGCTTCTTGTAACCGAAACTGGGGCTTCGCTTATAAGAAAATAAGATCTCCCTTTGGAGACGATTCTACCAGATGGAATAGCTGGCGTCTCTATTTGAGGACCGGCCGTCTCAACGAGATGGATGCTCTATTGCGCTCACCAGTCAGTGGAGGTTTCTGGTTCCAACTGGGAATCATTAGGTGGTCACCGTCTGCAATGAGGCGATTTGCTTGAGAAACTCAACAACGTGGTTCCAGTTGGAAATCACGAGGGTCGCCATTCTTTCCTTCGCTGGATCGCTAGTGTGCCGTCCTCGAAGTCTGTTGCATTATTATCCGCACAAATTGACCTACTCTTAGCACGATTTCGATGTCAGGGACTTACTGGACAGCACACTAGCGGGACAGGCGCCTACTCTGTCGCCGCCGCGTCCCGCTTGGCATGCAAACCGTAGATGGTAAGCTTCTCGCGGATGGTCGGGCGGGAGACACCCAGCCATTTGGCGGCCTTCGCTTGGTTGCCCTGTGCCAATTGGATGGCTTGGGCGTACAACTCGCGCTCGGCGGCCTCCGTTATGGCAGCGGCGACGTTTTCCAGTTCACCGCGGGTGGCGCGGCCCAGAAGATCGGAGATGTAGCTCGCCAGTGTCTGGTCGATCGCGGGGCGGGGAAGCCGGGCTTGCATCAGTGCAGCGCGAACTTCGTCGGGGCCGATGGTGAATCCCCTTGCGGAGAGCAGCGATTTGCGGATGACGTTCTCCACTTCCCGCACGTTACCGGCCCACGCCTGTTGCTGGAGAAACTGGATGGCTTCGGCCGTCATGGACGCATTAAAAGAGCCGAGCTCGCTGCCATAGCGATGGAGAAAGTAGCGCACGAGGGAAGGAATGTCCTCGCGCCGCTCCCGCAAGGGCGGCACGCTGATGACCGCGACGTTGAGGCGGTAATAAAGGTCTTCGCGGAACTGGTTTTCGCGGATCGCGGCTTCGAGATCACGGTGCGTGGCGGCGAGAATGCGGACGTCAACGGAAATGGGCTCCTTGCCGCCCAGACGCTGAATGGTCTTTTCCTGGAGCACGCGGAGCAACTTCGCCTGCGTGCTGATCGACATATCGCCGATTTCGTCGAGAAAGATGGTCCCGTTGTTGGCCTGCTCGAACCGGCCGATGCGCCGCGCGGTGGCGCCGGTGAACGCGCCTTGCTCGTGGCCGAACAGTTCACTCTCCAGCAGCGTTTCGGGTATGGCCACGCAATTGACAACGATAAAAGGATTCTTGGCGCGATCGCTGTACTGGTACAACGCGCGGGCCACCAGCTCCTTGCCCGTACCGGTCTCGCCACGGATCAATACCGTGATGGGTCTGGCGGCGAGACGGCCGATGTCCTTGTAGACGATTTGCATGGCGCGGCTGTTGCCGACGATGGCATCCGTCGGCGCGGCCGTGTCGCCGAGTTCGACAGGCTCGGAGGTGAGCCGGCTGCTGGCCACGGCCTTGTCGATCATGTCGAGCAACTCGGCGGGATCGAATGGCTTCAGCAGGTAATCGTACGCGCCGAGCTTCGTCGCTTCGATGGCGGTCTCGGAGGTGTGGTGCGCCGTCATGAGAATGATGGGTTGTCGCGGCTTGACGGCGCGGACGCGGTTAATGAGCTCCAAGCCAGCCCGGTCGCCCAGTGAGCTTTCCCCGGGTAGTTGCAGGTCGGTGACGACGACGTCGAAGGAGTTGTCCCGGGCGCGGGCGAACCCATCATCAACATTGAACGCGGTCTCAACCGCGTATCCTTCCACCTGCAACACATGCTTGAGCGACCATGCGAGCGTGGTGTCGTCTTCGATGATCAAGATTTTCGAGGCGGCTTTCACGTGTGATTCTGGTCGGCGGGCAATACTATCGCGAACGTAGTGCCCTCGCCCGGCTGCGTCTGAAACTCAAGTTTGCCATGATGATTATTCACGATTTGAGCAGCAATTGACAAGCCAAGGCCGCTGCCACCCTTTTTTGTGCTAAAAAAGGGGTCGAACAGACGTTTCTGTACATCAAGAGAGATACCGGCTCCCGTATCCTGTACTTCGAGCACGACAACCGGCGAAGTTCGTTCATCGAGGCGGCGTGTGTCCTGGCGCGCGCGTAACGTAATCGTACCCTGGACTTCAATGCTGTCCGCGGCATTTTGGATCAAATTAATCAGCACCTGCTTCATCTGCTGCGGGTCGGCGACAAACTGTCCGCCGTTTGTCGAATCGATCTTCAGGTCGATGGATGAGCGTTCACACTGGGGCGCAAACAGGTTCCCCACCTCGCGCAGCAGAGGCTCGGCGGTGACCATGGTGAGTCGTGGCTCGGCGGGGCGCGCCAATTGCAGAAAATCGGTGACGATGCGGTTCAAGCGGTCGATTTCATTGCGGATGACGAGTGCATCTTCGTGGGCCGGCGTACCAACCACGATCGTTTTCTGCAGTGTGAACAGCCGGGCGCGGATGGCCGTCAATGGATTGCGGATCTCATGTGCGACGCCCGCGGCGAGTTCGCCAAAATGCGCCATCTTTTGGTGGCGTTCGATGACGGTATCGCTCTCGATCAGCTTGGCGCGGAGTGGGGAAACGATGCGGCGATAGGCAATTACCGTCAACCACATACCGAACGCCGCCAGCACGAGCAGCGTGGCGAGGACCAGGCGCTGGAGCCATGGGAACCACGATTTCGAACCCGAAAGAAAGATCTGGATGGCTTGACCTTGGGCCCGGGCCTGGCTGGTGAGGCTCGTCAACTTTCGGGACTGAAAACCCACCTTGTCCAGCGTGGTGGAACCCTGTACCAGGATTTCCGACGAGCCCGGCTCCCTGACGGCGCGTCGGGCTTCGTCGAGGTACGCATCGTAGGCAGTGCTGATCTCGTCCAGCATTGTTCCAATGTCGATGGTGATTTGCACGGGCTGGAGCATCCTGACCTTGGTCTTCATCGCCGACGCCTTCTCGTTGGTCAGCCAATCCTTCAAATCCTGGCTCTTGCGCTGGAAACGCTCCCAGTCGGTGCGATCATGGCGCGTGGTGTACCGCAGCAGACGTTCATTCAATTCACCAATTGCCGGCTCCACATGATCGGCGATGCGGAAATAGGCGTCGGGCATCATCTGGAACGTGACGGGAATCTGGTCGACCTGGCGCGCGATGCGAAAGGCGCGGAGCGCGGCCCATCCAATGGCCAGCAGCACGAGGAACAACGCCACCTCGAGAACCGGTAACCGCAATCTGCTTTGCCTGCTCATCTCGCCCAGTGATTCTTTTCCCGCAGTGCCAACTCCAACCCGCCGTCCCGAAGGGATGGAACACACCGCAAACTGCATAGTAGACCGCGTGTGAATGGTTTACTCAACTCAAAAAAGCGGGGATCGTGGGCCGGGGCACGTGACAAATGTTGGGGCGTGAGGTACTCTTACCGGCGCAACCATGGAAACCGGACTCGTTACGATTGAGCCTGCGCCGCATCAGCGTCTGCCCGAGTGGATTCGGCAGCGTGTGCCCGGCGGCGAGCGGTACGCCTACCTGAAGAATGTCCTCCGCGAGTTCAATCTGCACACCGTTTGCGAGGAGGCCAAGTGCCCGAACATGGGGGAGTGCTGGTCGCACGGCGCGGCGACGTTCATGCTCATGGGCGACGTATGCACGCGGCGCTGCAATTTCTGCGCGGTCGATAAAGGCAAGCCCGGCTACCTTGACGAAACGGAGCCTGAGCACGTCGCGACGGTCGTCGGCGCGATGCAGCTTGATTACTGCGTGCTCACGTCTGTGACCCGTGACGATCTGCCCGACCAAGGCGCTGACCACATCGCGCGCACAGTCGAGGCGATCCATGCGCGCCTGCCGGCGTGCAAACTGGAAATGCTCATCCCTGATTTTCGCGGAAAACCATCCTGCGTCGCGCGCGTTGTGAAAACGCCATTGTCCGTCCTCGCTCACAACATGGAAACCGTCTCGCGCCTCTACGAACAGGTGCGCCCCGGCGCCGTGTACGAACGCTCGCTCCGCGTCCTGGAAATGGCGAAGGAATTTCGTCCCGATATCCTCGCCAAATCCGGCCTCATGCTCGGTCTTGGTGAGACCCGCGACGAACTTCTGCAAGTCTTCCGCGATTTGCGGAAGCACGGTTGCGACATCCTCACGCTCGGGCAATATCTCCGTCCCTCCGCTGACCAATTGACCGTCGTCCGCTACGTCCCCCCGCAAGAATTCGCCGACCTGAAAGCAGACGCCCTGCAACTGGGCTTCCGTCACGTAGAATCCGGCCCCCTCGTCCGTAGTTCCTACCACGCATGGGAACACGTGAAATAGTAATAGTGGCGCGGGCGGCCCGCCTGTATTTTCCTGCTGTTCGGCGCCGGTCTTTCACCTCGAATCCTTTTCGGGGCCCGACCGCACCGCTACAGAATCGGAACCCAAAACGAAAAGCAAACATCACAAAGCAGGAGGAATAACCATATGAGCAATACCACGACAAAAAAGCTTGAAGGAAAAATTGCCGTCATCACTGGTGGCAACTCGGGAATGGGCCTGGCCACGGCCAAGCGTTTTGTGGCGGAAGGCGCGTACGTATTCATCACCGGCCGCCGTCAGAAGGAATTGGACGCGGCGGTGAAGGAGATTGGCAGCAACGTCACGGGCGTTCGGGGCGACATCGCCAACCTCGCCGACATCGACCGTCTCTACGAAACAGTCAAAGCAAGCAAGGGCCGCATCGACGTCCTCTTCGCCAACGCCGGCATCGGCGAGTGGGTCCCCATGGGTTCCATTACGGAAGAGCACTTTGACAAGACCTTCAACATCAACGTCAGAGGCACGCTCTTCACCGTCCAGAAAGCCCTGCCGCTGTTCAAAGACGGTGGATCGATCATCATGACCGGCTCAGTCGCCAGCGTAAAAGGTTTCCCCAACTTTACCGTCTACAACGCGACCAAAGCTGCCATCCGGTCGTTCGCCCGATCTTGGACAACCGACCTGAAGGGAAGAAACATCCGCGTCAATGTGCTCAGCCCCGGCCCCATCGACACGCCGATCTTGGACCCGCTACCGAAAGACGCCATCGCGCAGATTGTCTCTGGTGTCCCCATGGGCCGCATGGGCACAGGGGACGAAATCGCCAAGGTCGCCGTCTTCCTGGCCTCAGACGACTCGAGCTATGTCTCCGGCATCGAGCTGTTCGTCGACGGCGGCGTCGCACAAGTCTGAAGATTAGTGGAACGGGCGTCCCGCCCGTTTGCTTCCGCAAAGTGGCGCGGGCGTCTCGCCCGTGTGCTGCGTTGGACAGGCGTCCCGCCTATTTATTCCTGCCACGTAGAACGGGCATCTTGCGCGTTCATTCCCGCAAAGCACTAAAAGTTCCCCGCATCAGGTCGCGTTTCGTTTCCACACGGTTTGGCGTCGTAAGGAAGATCCGGAAGACGCGGAAACGGCGGCGAAGAATTGGCAGTGGGGCTAATGTTGTGCGAGGTCGGGAGACTTTCGCACAACGGTGGGATGTGAAGAATGAACGGGCAGGATGCCTGTTCTACGCGAAAAGCTAACAGGCGGGACGCCTGTTCAACAGGGAGGCAAGCGGGCGAGACGCCCGCTCCACTAGAAATCATCCTGCAAATAGCGGGACGCCTGTCCCACTATTTGTGATCCTTCACGTAATAATCGATCTGCTGGCAAATACGATGAAGGACGTTGCAGTCACGTTTCTCCAAGGGGGCGCGGGCGATGACGCGGCGCAGGGAGCGGGTGAAGTTGTCGGGATCGCCTTGATGGGGGCGGAAGCCGATCTTGGCCAGTGACTCCGCGAGATGCTTTAACACGGATTCGACTTCGTGGACGGTGGCGAGGTTGTAACGCGGTTTGGGGATCTCACCCATGCTGGCGAGGTAGACTTCATACGCCAGCAACATCACGGCCTGCGAGAGGTTCAACGACGGATGCTCGGAGGCTTGGGGCACGCTGACGATGTCATGGCATCGGCGCAACTCCGTGTCCGACAATCCCGCCTCTTCGCGTCCGAACACAATACCGACCCGATGTTTGTGAGCCAGCTCGGCGATTTTCGCAGCGGATTGTCGCGCTTCGACGATCTGCGGGAATTGCGCGCGACGTTTCCGGTGCGTCGTGCCAATAAGCCAGTGCAATCCTTCCGTCGCTTCTTCCCACGTTGTCACGAGACGGGCTTTCTCCAGCAAATCCCTGGCGCCGTGGCCCAACATGATCGCCTGCTGATGCGTCTGGAAGCCCGACGGCCCGTTGAGCACGACGAGATCGGACAGCCCCATGGTCTTCATCGCCCGCGCCGCCGAGCCGATATTGCCCGGCACCGCAGGTTCGACGAGAATGACGGTTATGTTGGTGAGATTCCGTGGGGCAGGGAAAGTGAACACCGGCTCCGGATGCTTTTCGTTGGGTTTACGCATGCGAGTCCAACACAATCGTCACTGGCCCATCATTCACCAGTTCCACATCCATCATCGCGGCGAATTCGCCTTCGGCGACCGGCAACGGCGTGGCGGCATGCAGTTTCGTCATGAACTCATTGTAGAACCGCTCGGCGTCGGCGGGCGGCATGGCATCGGTGAAACTGGGACGCGTGCCCTTGCGCGCGTCGCCGTACAATGTGAACTGTGACACGATGAGGATCCCGCCGCCGATGTCCGTGACGGAGCGGTTCATGTTCTTGGCGTCATCGGGGAAAATACGCAGTGCGAGCAGCTTCTTGACCATCCAGTCGGCATCCGACGCGACATCATCCTTCCCGACGCCGAGCAGCACGAGGAGGCCGTGTCCGATTTCGCCGACGGTCTGGCCATCGATCCGAACGCTCGCGCGGGAAACACGCTGCACCACGGCTTTCATCGGGCAGGTGAATACGCGAAGCCCGCGGGGTTGTCCAGCCTTGAACGGGCACGGGCTTGTGCTAGGCTGGCCGCGTGAAGATTCACTTCCTCTGCCCGCATTGCAAAAGGGAGTTGGAGTTCGACGATTTGTCGCAGAACGAATCGCCGTGTCCGCTGTGTCACGAGACGATTCGGCTGCGCATCACGGACCGAATGCGACGCAGTAACATGGTCGACCGCTGCGCCGTGTGCGACTGCAATACGGTGTACGTGCAAAAGGACTTCAACCGCACGTTGGGCGTCAGCATCTTTCTGGCGGGCGCGCTGTTGTTCCTGCTGTGCGCGTGGAAGAATCGCCTCGTCGAAGGCACGCTCGTGTGGGCGGCATTCGTGGTGGCCGACGGATTGCTGTACAAATTCCTGCGGGACGTGACGATCTGTTACAAATGCTACGCGCAGTATCGGCAGGTCACGCCGAATCCGGACAATCAGCCGTTTGAACTCGGCCTGGCCGAGAAATTCGACCCGCTCGACAAGCACGCCAACGCCGATAACCCGGCCGCCGAATGGAAGGGACGCTGAGGTCTGATGCGGCGTGCACTGGTGGCTTGCCTGTTTGCGGCGGTCGCGCTCGCACAGTCCGTTCGCGGAGAGGAAGACCCGCGCGAAGCCGAACAGCAGTTCCGCTTTCTCTTGTCACGGGGCGACGAACTGCGGGCGCAAAACGACCAGTTCAACGCCCGCACGCCGCCGGCGGTCATTGAGCGCTGGAAAGCGCAGATGCGGCGGCTCGATGGCGACTACCAACATTTCCTGAACGATCATTCGCGGCACGCGCGCGCGATGGTCGCGTACGGTGGTCTGCTGGATGACCAGGACCGTGAACACGAAGCGATGCAGCAATGGGAGAAGGCCATTGCCGCCGATCCCCACGAGGCGTATGCGTACAATGATCTTGCCAATCACTACGGGCACAATGGACAAGCCGAAAAAGCCCTGCGGTACTACCAGAAAGCGATCGACCTCGCGCCGACAGAACCGATTTTCCGCTTCAACTGGGCGACCACCTGCCAGCTTTTCCGTAACGAGTCCCTCAAGGTCTACGGTTGGAACAAGGACGAAATCTTCCGGCACTGTCTGGAGCAGTTTCGCTCGGCGCGCGACCTTGCGCCGCAGGACTTCGACTTATCCAGCGCGTACGCCGAGACATTTTATCAGATGCCCACGCCGGATTGGCCGGAAGCATACAACGCATGGCAGTTCTGCCTCCACCAACCACTTGATGATCGAAACCGCCAGTTTGTTTGCGCGAACCTGGCCCGCGTCTGCATCCGGTTGGGCCGCTACGACGAGGCGCGGCAGTGGGAGTCAAATCTCTCCACCAGCGAGCAAGAGTCTGTGCGCCGCGCCATCGAGCGAAAGATAGCCGAGTTGACGAAACCAGCCAGTCCACCTACCGCAACGAATTCGGCGCCGATTCCCGCGCCGGAAGCCGGTACGAAGCCGCAATAATTGCGGACTTGCGAAATCCCTTGCCTAGGGCTTCGCCACGCCGATGGCGCCACACGCGACGCGCGCGCCGGCATTGCCCGTCGGCTGGGTCTTCATGTCATCGGCCTTTTCATGCACGATCACGCCATGACCAACGATGGAATCCGCGCCCTCGAGTGAGATTGTCGTGTCCACGCGTTCATAATGCGCCTTGCCAGAAGCATCCGCTTCGAGATTGCCGAAGTCGCCGGCGTGACGCACCGCCGCGTCTGGGCCGCCATGCTGCATGTGATGCGGATTGAAGTGCCCGCCCGCCGACGTCGCATCCGGCGCGCTGCAGTCGCCGAACTCGTGGATGTGGAAACCGTGCAGGCCGGGAGTCAACCCCGTCACATCCGCCACGATCTTCACGCCCCCATCGACCTTCGTGAAGGTCACGGTCCCCGAAATGCTGTTGCCCTTGGTCGGCGAGAGCACCGCCACCGCTTTCGTTACCGACTCGGCCTGCGCCGAGAGTGCCGCGAATGCCGCCACAAACGCCACTGCCAGAATGCCAACTTTCATTTGCCTTGCCTCCGTTGGTTTATTGAGTAGACGTTGAAAAGCTAACACGTTTGAACACAAGACTCAAACCATTAGCCGAACTTGTAATGCTTGCGCACCGGCTTGTGAACTGTCCACGTGCACGACATGCCCGCGGGAAATGTGACCAGGTCACCCTTGCCGAAACGAACCGGCTGACCACCCTCCGTCGTCACGGTCACATCACCTTCCAGCAAATAGCACGTCTCCGTCTCGTCGTAGTGCCACGGAAACTCCGACACTTCTTTCTCCCAGATGGGCCAGCCGTGTATTCCCAACCTGTCGAGATTCTCCTTTGTTGGAGTGTGTTCGATTCCGATTTGTTGCGTCATATTTCCTCCACTCAGTAAAGTGTTTTCTAAACCTGGTCCAGTACGCATACCTTTAATTCTTCGGCGTGTCGGCTTGCTTGAGGGTCTGAAGCTTTGCCAGATTATCGCGTGCATCGGTGAAATCGGGCTTGAGACGCAAGGCCTCTTCGAACTGGGCTTTCGCATCGGCCGGGCTGGCAAGCCGCACCAGCACGAGGCCAAGGTCATTGTGCACTTCGGCGTCGTCGGGTTTCAGGCGCAAGGCCCATTCATACTGCGCCTTCGCGTCAATTAAATTGCCAGCCTCCACATACGCATTTCCCAGATCATAATGCGCATCTGGATAATCGGGTCTGAGGCGCACCCCTTGCCTGAGTTGTTCGATGGCTTCCCGTACCTGGCCCGCTTGGAACAGGGCGATCCCCCAATTGCAGCGTCCGTTCGGGTCGTCGGGGTTGAGTCGCACGGCTTGCTGTAACTGAACCAGGGCCTCTGGCACGCTGCCGGCCTGGAGCAGGGCCGTCCCCAAATTGTAGTGTGCATCGGGATACTCTGGTTTGAAGCGCAGGGCTAATTTGTAATGCTCGATCGCTTCCGGCATCTCGTTTGCCGCCGCCAGCAGGAGTCCCAAATTGTTGTGCGCATCCGCGTAATCCGGCCGAAGATCCAGCGCCTGATTGTAACGGTCTATCGCTTCCTTCACCTGGCCCAGTTTGCTCAAGGCATTGCCCAGGTCGTAATAGCTCACGGGATCATCCGGGTTGAGCCGAATGGCCTCTTCATAGTGTCGCATGGCATCAGGCGCTTTTCCCAGATCGAAGAGGGCATTTCCCAGATTGAGATGCACGTCGGCGTAGTCCGGGGCCCATTGCAACACCTGCTCGTAGCGCGCAACCGCCTCCGGCAAACGACCGGCGTTGGCCAGGGCGAGACCCAGGTTGGCTTGGGCGCGGACATTGTTCGGTCGTCTGGCCACCGTGTCGCTCCAGATGGCCAATTCGCTGCGATAATCCTCATTGCGCTGCACGGTGAGGAATCCCAATCCCAACGCAGCCGCCAGAAGCACCGCGAGGCCACGTCGCCCCAGCAACTCGTGAATCCCCAGCGCCACCAGCACGACCACAGCAGCCAGCGATAGGTACATGCGATGTTCGTATGCCGGACAATCTGTCGGCACGACACTCGAACTCGGCGCGAGGATGCAAAAGAACCATGCGCCCAAAAATCCCCAGGCGAGATTCTTTTTACATGCCCACACAGTCGCTCCCAGCAAAGCGACCACCACCAGCGTCGGCAACAGAACGCTCGTCCATGTCATGGCCATGGGCCACCCGGAGTAGTCCAAGATCAGCGGATGCGGCCAGAGGGACAGTCGCAAGTAGTGAAGCACCGCCCCGGGCTCGGTCAGAAGATATTTCCACCAGATGTCGCCCCTGGATCGGGCGCTGGTTAATGCATTCCCCAGACTCACATCGAGCAAGAACCCCAGCAGGACCCAGGTGCCGGCCAACCCAAGATACAGCGGTCGCCGTCGCCGCCACGCTTCCCGAAGCGAACCGGAAACAAACGTCCGATCATACAGCAGCACCATCAGCGGCGCCGACACCATCGCCTCCTTGCTGGCCATTCCCAACGCGCAGGCGGCCACACCCAACACGTTCCACAAGCGAGGCCGAGGTGATTCCGCTCCGCGGATGAAGCAGTACAGTGTGAGCAGGTAGAACAGCCCCATGATGGATTCGGCGCGCTGGACGATGTAGGTCACGGACTCAGTTTGCAGCGGGTGAACGATCCACAGAAGCGCCGTGGCCAGTGCCAGCTCGTTCGCCGCTTTGCCGAAGCGCTCTCGAAGTTTCGGCTGCTGAAGCGTCCGGCGCACGACTCCGAACAGGGTCAAGCCCGCGAGCGTGTGGACGATAAGATTCAGGGCGTGGTACCCCCGCACATCCAGTCTGCCGAGAGCATAGTTGATGGCCAAAGAGAGGTTGATGAGGGGTCGGCCTTCCACAGTGGCGCCGCCTCTGTGCGGCGGTGACAGTGTCTCCCAGACCGGCCAGAGGTGACGAATCGTCGGATTCTCCAGGATGGACAACTTATCATCGAAAATGAACGGCCCGGTAAAGGAGTTATGGTACGCCGCGACTGCGGCGAAGACGATCACGCTTCCCGCAAGCAGTACAGCCCATGAACGGGATGGAGAGGATGCTTTGGACGCTATGCGCGCGTTCACGGTTGAATTTAATCCCAAGCAATCAGCCTAGCAGTCAGCATGTCACAAATCCAGTCCGCAGCTTCTCGCGACTCTCACCGGGGCAGAGATTGAAGAATTTGTTTCAGCTCGGCCAGTTTTTCTTCGGGCGTTACGCCCGTCATACGCGGGAACTTGCCACCGACCTGGAAGAGCACGCCACGTAGCGAGAGCATGATTTTGTCTTCACGAGTCTCGACAGTGTCCACGGTCGCATTGCCGGCGTAAATCCTCACTTCGGCGCATTGCAGCAGGATCTCCAGTTGTCGCGGGATTTTGCCGTAACGGTCGCGGAACTCGCTGCGTAAGGCCTTGATTTCGGTGAGTTCGACCGCTTCCGCGATTTTACGATAGGCCTGGATGCGCAGGCGTCCATCGGTGATGTAGCGGTTGGGAATACGCGCCAGCGATTCGCCCAATTCGTTGTTGAGAAAATCGAGCTTCAAGGTCACCAAGGGACGAAGCTTCGGCTTTTCACCCTTGAGTCGGCCGATGCTTTCCTTGAGCAACTGGCAGTAGAGTTCGAAACCGATGGCGGTGATGTGGCCGCTTTGCTCGGAGCCGAGGATGTTGCCGGCGCCACGAATTTCGAGATCGCGCATGGCGATTTTGAAGCCGCTGCCGAGCGACGAGTACTGTTTGATGGCGCCGATGCGTTTGCGGGCGCTCTGGACGAGATGCATGTGGCGCGGGAGAAGAATGTAGGCGTACGCCTGATGCTTGTAGCGGCCCACGCGACCGCGGAGTTGATAGAGATCGCTCAATCCAAAACGGTCGGCGCGGTCGATAATGATGGTGTTCGCATTCGGAATATCGAGCCCGCTCTCGATGATGGTGGTGCAGACCAGCACGTCGATGTCCCCTTTGACGAACCGATGCATGATCTCTTCGAGTTCGTGTTCGCCCATCTGCCCATGGCCGACATCGACGCAAATAGCGCGACGGCCCTTGCGACTGCTGCGCCCGGATGAATTCGGGCGGGACGACCGCGCCACACCCTCGTCAGCCATCAGCGTTCGCAGCCGGGCGGCAACGCCTTCGATGCTTTGGACGCGGTTGTGGAGAAAGAAAACCTGACCGCCCCGATTGAGTTCGCGCTGGATGGCCTGTTTGATGAGGCGCTCGTCGTAAGGCGCAATGATGGTCTCCACGGGCAGGCGATCTTGGGGCGGAGTCTGAATCGTGCTCATGTCGCGTGCTCCGGTCAGCGACAGATACAACGTGCGCGGGATCGGCGTGGCGCTGAGCGTGAGCACATCGACGAGCTTGCGCAATTGTTTGAACCGTTCCTTGTGCAAGACACCAAAACGCTGTTCCTCGTCGACGACCACCAAGCCGAGGTTCTTGAACAAAATGTCGTTGCTCAGGAGCCGGTGCGTGCCGATGACGATGTCCACGCCGCCTTTGCGCAAGAGTTGGGCGACCTTCTTCTGCTCGCGCGTCGTGCGGAAGCGCGAGAGCATTTCGATGGCGACAGGGTAGCCCGACATGCGTTCGCGAAAAGTATTGAAATGCTGCTCGGCCAGCACGGTGGTCGGTACGAGGATGGCCACCTGGAAGCCGTCCATTACCGCCTTGAACGCCGCGCGGATGGCCACCTCGGTTTTGCCGTACCCGACGTCGCCGCAGATGAGGCGGTCCATCGGCTTGCGCGATTCCATGTCGTGTTTGACTTCCTCGATGGCGGTGAGCTGGTCGGGCGTCTCGTCGTAGATGAACGCGGCCTCGAATTCGTGCTGCCAGGCGGTGTCGGCGGTAAAGGCATGACCCTCTAGCGTGTCGCGCGCGGCCTGAATCTCCAGCAGCCCGGCGGCGAGATCCATGATCGCGCGTTCGGCGGAGAATTTCTGTTTCTGCCAGAGCGCGCCGCCGAGTTGATGCAACGTCGGCACTCGTTTACCCGCGCCGACATATTTTGAAACGAGATGCGCCTGGTCGATGGGAACGTAGAGGCGGGCTTCCTCCGCGTATTCGATGGTGAGCACTTCCTGTTTCGTGCCATTGAAATCCAGCGACTTCAACCCGAGGTATTTCCCGATGCCGTGTTGGACATGGACAACAAAATCGCCTTCCTGCAACTCGGTCCAATCCGACGGCTGCGCCATCTGATGGAACTTGCGGCGTGGGCGCACGAGCTTGTAGCGGCCGAAAATTTCGGAGTCGGTCACCACGGCGAGCTTGGCGTCGGCCCACACGAAGCCGCGGGACAAGTTGGCGAGCGTGGTGTTTGTTTCTGTAGGCCGCGTCCCCTGACGCGGCGGTCCGGATTCGCCGCGTGGGGGCACGCGGCCTACAACAAACTCACTCCACAGTTCCTCAAATCGTTGCCGTTCGCCGTCGTTACCGCAAAAAATTTGTAGTGCGTACCCTTCGTCGGTCCAGCGCTGCATCTGCTCGAAGAACGAGCGCCGCATTTCCTCGGCGACCTGGGGTTCGGGGGAGCGCACGTCGAGCGGGCGAAAGGCGTCGAGCGACGCGAGACGTAGATTGATGTGCGAAGACGGCGGGTCGATGGCAAGAGCCTCTGTCAACGGAACGATTGTCAGGCCGGACTCCAGCGTGTGGCGCCATTCGACAAAAAACTTGTCACCTTCGGGAATTTGGCGGGCGTAGTTCTCGGCGGCCTCGGCGAGTTTGTCCGGTTCGTCGAGCACGAGCAGCGTGTTGCGGGGCAGGAAATCGACCAATGGCGCGGTGCGGCTGTTAGCCTGCTTGAGGATGCCCAGTTCGCCCGCGGGTGTGACGACCATGTTCTCCCGTTTGTCGCGCGACTGCTGCGTGACGGGATCGAAGGTGCGGATGGACTCAATTTCGTTGCCGAAGAACTCGATGCGGACAGGTTCGTCCCGGTCGATGGGAAAAAAGTCCACGATACCGCCGCGCATGGCCATGTCGCCCGGCTCGTTGACCTGATATTCGGCGCGATAACCGAGTTTGGCGAGTGTATCGACGAACTCCTGAAGCTCGAGCGTTTGGCCGAGTTGCACCTGCGTTCGCAGCGACAAAAAAAAGTCGGGAGCGAACGTCCGTTGCATGAGCGCCTGCACGGAAGCGACCGTGACAGGCGCGCCGAGATTGGTCAGCACCTTCAATCGATCCGCGATTGTATTGGCGTTGGGCAGTGCATCGTCATGCGGCAATGTTTCCCAGGCGGGATAGAACTGCACGCCAGGCGAGAGCGTTTGCAGGTCGTTGAAAAGCGCCTCCTGCGATTTCAGTCCATCGGTGACGATCAGGATGGGGCGGTTGGAGATCTGTGAGAGCAGGGAAGCCACGAATGGCTTGGCGGCGTCGGCCACAGAATTTAGAGACAAAAAATCCCCCGCCTTGAGTCTCCGTTTTACGAGGAGTAACAACGGAGACCCCAGCGCTGTCTCAACCAGCCGATTCTCGGTCACAAATCGTCGACGCTGGCACTGCGGCCAAGCGCGACGAAAAGACTCTAGCATTCGCTGAGATGTTGTGCAATCCAAACGGCATGGACCAGCGACTCTTCAAACTTCTCAATTGCTTGATCAGTTGCGTCCATTTGTCCCGAATGCATGACGAGCATTCGTACGCGGCGGAGTGTCCACGTCTGGTCTGACGGGCTGGATTCTGCCACGATGGTGGCATGACTTCATCAAAAGATGCACAGGGCCACCGCCGCAAAACTCCTGAGCAGCGGCAACGATTACTGACGCGCTTGCGGCTGAGGAACCACGTCCGATTTCGCGGGCCCACTTCTTGCGACCGAGCCCTTGGCGGCTCCTTTCCGGGCCGCCGCGGCGAGGTTCGCGCAAATCGGAGGAAGAGCCTCCCGAATCTATTTGCCAGCACTGCACAAACATAGTACATTACGAAGCACGAGCGAGTGACCCGCGATAGTCGCGGGGGTAGGTCACATGAGAAACGTCGGCTCCACCCTGAAGAACCCCTGCGCCTACAACCACAAACCGCGCCGCCGCCAAGCGGCAGCGTCGCTGCCGGTACGGTAATTATGCGTCGTCATCGGGTCGGTAGGTACGTTTGGGTACTCGCGGTGTCGCTCGGCCTCTCCAACGCGATGGCTTGGGCGCTCAATCCCAGTCTTCCGCCGGGTAGCAACTTTGATTTGAGCGATTGGTATCTGCAGCTGCCCACCGTCAACGGCATACTCACTTGTAGCAACGGAAACGTGGATTCGGCCTCAACCTCCCAGCTCATGGACGGCTTCACCAATGCGTATTTCTACACCGGGACGGATGGCGCGATGGTGTTCTGGGCGCCGATCAACGGCGCCGTGACGAGCGGAACTGCCGGTGGACCGCGCTCCGAACTGCGCGAAGAGATAAGTCCGGGCGACACCAGTGTCAACTGGATCCCCTATGGCACACATATCCTGAACGCGCAATGCAAGGTGCTGCAGGTGCCGCCCAGCAGCGAGGAAGTCATCATCGGCCAAATCCACGCGGAGAGCGGTGGCGGCATGCCAACGCTCAAAATCTATTACGATAACGGCAAGGTCTATGGACAGGTCAAGACCAACTCGACGGACGATGGTAGCGAGTACGACTTCCCGTCCGTGAGCGTGGGGTTGAGCAACAGCATCACGTACGAAATCGAACTGGTGAACGGCCTGGTCACGGTTGTAATCAACAGCAAGACCAATTCGTACAACATTTTCCAGTCCGACCCGAATTACACGAATGAAACGCAGTATTTCAAAGCCGGAGATTATTGCCAGGCCTACTCGTGCACGAATCCGTCCAACAGCGAAGGCGCGATGGTTGCGTTTTACGCCCTAAGCCGATACGACGCCCCGAGCATCACCAACCAACCCGTGAGCCAGACGGTTTCGGTGGGTAGCAATGTCACCTTCGCCGTGGGCGCACTGGGTAGCCCGCCACTGACGTATGCCTGGCTGCTCAACAACGTTCCCATTAACAACGCAACCAATGCCACCCTCACGATCCCCAACGCGCAACTTACCAATGCCGGCACGTACACCGTGGCGGTCACCGACCTCACGGGCGGTATTGTCACCGGCAGCCCCCCCGCTACGTTGACGGTGCTCCCGGCGGCGCCCGTGGCCAGTTTCACCGCGGGTCCGACCAACGGAGCGGCGGCGTTGAGCGTGAGCTTCACGGACCACTCCTTCGGTTCGGTCACGGGCTGGGCGTGGGCGTTTGGGGATGGCAATACATCGATCAGTCAGAATCCGTCGGACGTCTATGTGAATCCGGGCGCTTATACTGTGCGACAGATCGTCAGTGGCCAGGGCGGTTCGAGTACGAATACCCAGACGGCCTTGATCAGCGTCTATGACCCGTTTGCGTGGTGGCAGCTCAGCTACTTCGGCACCACCAACAATAATGCGAATACGACACCCAGCGCGGATCCCACCGGCACCGGCATGAGCAACACCAACAAATTCCTGGCAGGCTTCAATCCCACTGACCCTGCGGCATATTTGCGCATTATTCGTATTGCCAAGACGAACACCGACATCAATGTGATCTACCTCGGGGCCAACGGCGACTTGACCTACACGCCCGGGGTTGCCTCCCGTACGAACGCACTGGAATTCACGACCGGCACCGCCGACGGCAGCTACGCCTCCAACAACTTTGCGAGCACCGGCCAGACCAACATCCTCAGCGGCGGGACCGGCCTCGGCGTCGTGACCAACATGGTGGATCCCGGCGGTGCGACCAACACTCCATCGAGGTACTACCGGGTCCGCGTGCTGGTGCCGTAAGCCGGGAGATCGAATTCAAAGCGCAGCCGTGAGTGACCAGCGCACTTTTTCGAGCCAGTGCTGTGTTGGTCCGAGGGCATTTAGTTTGAACTAGGTTTTTGGATGTGTCCATCCCCGACGGAGGGAGGGCGTAGCCGGACCGCAGACGGGGATGGGATAAGTGCCCTAAAAAGCCTCTTGCCTCCGTTTGATAGAGGCTAGCAACGGAGACCCGAGCGCTGTCTCGAACAACCGGTTATCGGTCACAAATCTTTGGCTTGCTCGCGCCGCAGACGGAGCGCGGCTTCAATCTCCAGGAGCTGAAGTTTATCTTTCGTGCGCCCGGCGGCCTTCTTGGCCTTGATCAACGTCGCTAACGACATCACTTTCACCCGCACTCCATAAATCTCCAGAGTCTCGGCAGTCTCAATGACCTCATTATAACCACTCAAACCAGTGATATGTCCAAGAATATCCAGGTCACCGACGTCAGTGACGAAGGTGAAATTCTCCCCGTTCTCTATTGTCTTGGCGTCAAAAATGAATGGCAGATCCGCCGGCGCACCGCGCAGTTTGGGATGCAACGGTTGGAGCGCCTTCACCAGAAGCGCAATGTTTTGTTTGGAGCGGCGGTAGCAGATGTCGAGGTCGCGGGTTGCAATCGGCACGCCGAGGCTCACCGCTGCCATGGCGCCAATGATGACAAACTCAACCTTGTGCTCGTCGAGGCTGCGGATCACGCGGGCGTAATCTTGCGGCACGTTCGATCTCCTCAATGAAATCTACGAACACACGATGCTTTTCCCAACGCTCCGTAGGGGTCAAGCGCAACGCCTCGACGATCTGCGCTTCGTCCACACCGGAGCGAGGTCTAGCCAGTGAGCGGCGGCTTGGTGTGTGTCGCATGACGCCTAAGATTACCACAAGTTCGCCGACCGGCAATGGCTCACAAATCCAACCGTTTCACATTCTCGAACACATGATCAGCGGAGGTCTTCAATTGGGCGAGTTCGTCGTTGCTCAGTTTTAGCTCGATGATCTTTTCGATGCCGTTTTTGCCGAGAACGCAGGGGACGCCGACGAACATGTCTTTGACGCCGTACTGGCCGGTGCACCACGCGGCGCAGGGGAGCACGCGTTTCTCGTCGTTCAGGATGGAACGCGCCATTTCGATGACCGATGAGGACGGGGCGTAGTAGGCGGAGCCGGTTTTGAGCAAGGCGACGATTTCCGCGCCACCGTTGCGGGTGCGCGTGACCATGGCGTCCAGTTTGTCCTTCGGGATGAGGTCTTCGACCTTGATGCCGGCGACCGTGGCGTAGCGGACGAGCGGGACCATGTCATCGCCGTGACCGCCGAGGACCATTGCGTCCACGTCGCGCATCGACACGCCGAGTTCCATCGCGAGGAAGCAGCGGAAGCGCGCGCTATCGAGCACGCCGGCCATGCCGATGACTTTATTTTTCGGGAAGCCGAGTTTGACGCCGGCGAGGTAGGTCATTACGTCGAGCGGGTTGCTGACGATGATGACGGTCGCGGTGGGCGCGTTCTTCTTGATGGCGTCGCAGACGCTGCCGACGATCCCGGCGTTGGTCTTCAACAAATCGTCACGGCTCATGCCGGGTTTGCGGGCGATGCCGCTGGTGACGACGATGAGATCGCTGCCCGCGCAGGCGGCGGGATCGTTGGAGCCTGTGACCTTCGCGTCGAACCCTTCCAGGCAGGCTGATTCCATCATATCCAGCGCTTTGCCCTGGGGCATGCCTTCGATGATGTCCACCATGACCACGTCTGCGAGTTGCTTTTCGGCAATGCGTTGCGCCGTGGTTGAGCCGACGAAACCAGCGCCAAATACCGTGACTTTGCGATTCATCATTTTCCTTTTCCGATGGCCCCCTCACCTTGATCCTCTCCCCCGGAGGGAAGAGGAAACCGACACATGTAGCTGACGAACACAACTCCTCTCCCCTTGGGGGAGAGGCAGGGTGAGGGGTGCAGTTTCTTGTCTCATTATTTATAAGGCCAGGAACTTTAACACTTCCACCTTGTCAGGGAACTGAAAAAGAATGGCGTTATCGTGAAAATCCAGCGAAGTGGGATGGCCCTCGCGATCATATTCCCACACTTGCTGGCCGTTGCGGGAACTGAACCGGTACAGCCGGAAAGTGGTGGGGGCGCTGCCGTGAGACGTCAGAGCCATCAGGCCGGAGGGTGCCCGCGTTTTTGTGAAGTAGACATATTTGCCCGAGAGGTAACACTCATCGCCGAGTTTTTCGACACGCCACAATATTTTCCCGTTGCTGGGATCGACTTTGAGGATGATCGGCTCGACCTTGTCCGCGAGGTTCACCTGCTCGGAATACTGAATGGACTCGGGACCAGCAGATGTGGTGGTGACGTAGAGCATTCCCTTGTCGTCAAACTGGATTTTGGAAATACCCACACTCGGCATCCGCCACCGCGCGGTACCGGACTTCGTATCGAACGCGGTCAATACGCCCTGGTCGAAGAAGTACAACGTGTCGCCCCGCTCGATGCATGGGGCCGCGGCTGACTCGCGGGCGGCGCCTTCCCACGAATTCCTCTGGGATCGGAACTGAACGGCGATGGGGTAGGACAATGTGCTTTGCCACATCTTCTGATCGTTCTTGTCGAGGACGTACATCACATTGCCGGCCACCAGTACATCCACAGTCTTCAGTGCAAACAAGACTGGCGGACCCGTGACCTCATCCGTCCATGGCGCGACATCCTTGCTGAACACGCGTTGGATGGTTACTGCATAGCGGCTCTGATCCACCCTGGCGATGGCGCCGCCTTTCATTCGTCTCGACTCGTTCATCACATCCTCGGCATACTCCCGTGATTGCGTGACTTGCAGGTTGTCGAAGTCCTTCTTGTCCTGCTGGACCGGCTTCATCGTGTCCACCGTGACGATCTTTTTCTCGACCAACTTTACATCCAGCTCGGCGACGGTGGCGCCCGCCGCGACGAACTCGCGTTGCTCCTCTAGCACGTAGGGATCTGACGACTCAGGCGCGTCCGGATCGAACGTTGCCGCGCGCCGTGGCGGTTCTGGCACGGAACGCTGCTCCGTCTGCTGCGCCCCGGACGGCAGTTCGATACGCGTGAAGATACGGTCGTACACCCCTTTCGACGAGACGACAATCATCGCGTTGTCGCCAAAGGTCATCTCCTGGATCCGTCCATCGACCTGCACCTTCGTCTTCTCCGCACCCGTCGCCCGATCAACACAAACGATGTTCCGTCCCAGCGTCACCCAAACACCATCGCCCACAACGCGCACCGTGGTGTTGGGCGTGAAATAATCTTCGGTGTCTGCCATTTGCTCGGCAAGTTTCTGCGTTGCGGCTGCGTCTGGAGTCGCTGGTTTGGCGGCGTCGCCCGGCTGTTCTGCAGGTGCTGTCGCGGTGGGAGCCTGGCGGTACGAGGCCAATGACTTGGACCAGACGGGTTGATCTTTTTGGAAATCGTAGACGGACACTTTGTCCGCGCCTACGAGCAACAGTTCGTGATCGCTAACGAACTGCGCCCGCTGCAGATGATCGCCGCCTGTCGCCGTCATCGAGAATTTGAGTTTCGGTTTCTGCCCGGAGACTTCATACCACTCATAGGCGATGAACAGCGCCAACAGGGCGAGGAGCAAGGCCGTGCCCACCTGCGTGACGCGCTTGTATTCGCGGGCGCGCACGACGCGCTCCTGGCCCGCGTATTCGGGGATATCCATTCCGTTCTGCTCGGCGCGGCTGCGGCAGTAAATGCTGCAGAAGTAACCCGTTTGCTTCATGCACTTGAGGCAAATGGGCTTTTTGCAGGTGAGACAGAACGCCTCCACGGGCTGGTCTTTGTGAATGAAGCAAAACTTCGGCAAGCCGGGCGCGCCGTCGTCCGCCGTTCCCGACGGCTGCGACGTGTCGGCGATGGGCTCGTCCTTGATCGGTCGTCTCAGCCCGATCTTGTGTTTCGCTTCTGGTTGCGCGGCCAGTGTCTCTTGAATAACCGAGTTGGCGTACTCCGTACCGTCGGCCCCGCACGTTGGGCAGAACACGGATCCGGGCATCTTGCCGTCCACCGGTTCAATCTCGAACTCGTAAGGCACCTGGCAACTGCATTCGACGACGATCTTCATGGTCAGGGTTTCGGGTTCAGCAAGACCACCGGATTGGTGAAAAGCAGATCACGCGACGCCACGGGGTCGAAATGCTCTGCGTGTCCGTCGCAAAACAGCACATTGCCGCCGAACTTGCGGTGGTTGTCCGCCGGTCGCTTTCCGCTGACCGAGAACATCGGCTCGCCGGCGTGCTTGGGGAGGGTATTAAGTTGTGCATCGGACAACAGCATGGCATCCGCGCCATCACGTGTCGTGTGCCCCATGTAATATGCGTAACTGATCTTTCGGTCCGCAAACGGCTCGGCTTCGGGCAGACTACGGTTGGCACTTCCAGGGCAGATGAAGATCGCCGTTTCCGTGGTGCAGTGTGGTACGAGTAGACTGAGTGGCACCTCCGCGGTGGCCGCGCCGGGCACGAACGGATACGAGTCGTGATAGTCAGCAGCGTAGATTTTCATGGCGACCTGGATCATTTGCAGGTTCTTCTGGCACAGAATCAGTTTTTTCTCCTGATAGGACTTCTGTGCGGGTCCGTACGCCAGCACGTATAGAATGAGAATGATCGTGATCACCACCATCAGCTCGATCAGTGTGAATCCGCTGGAATCCCTGCGACGCATCGTCCCGCTCCTCGCCACGGATGCAAACCGTAACACTCGTCAAAAGTCGTCGTCAATGGCAATCAGACCTGCTAGAACTGCCGACGGATGAGTGACGCCCCCAACACTCTCTGGCGGTGCCAGGACGAGCGCTGCGGGGCGATTTTGCGTGCGGCCGACCTGCGTCGGGTGATCGCGCCGGGCATTACGCTCGAAGTTTGCCCACGCTGTGGTGGCCCTGTGGCGACAACGGGGCAGGGGACAGCGACCGACGACGCTGGGGCGCGCAAGCCTGTCCCGTCATTTGCCTCAGCACTGGTGTATCCGTTTCGCGGCTGGGGCTTGATGCCTCTGGGCTTGGGAACATTGCTCGTCGGACTTCTCTCGTTCGGGCTGCCGTTTCTGTATGGCTACGTCATCTCGATCGCTGTGTACGGCTACATATGCAATTACCTGTTCGACGTGATACTGACGACGGCCAACGGCGAGGAAGCGCCGCCGGGATTGACGGACTCGGTCGATTGGTGGGAGGAAATCCTCCAGCCGATTTTATTGATGGTGAGCACGACGGCGCTGTGCTTTTCGCCATCGCTTCTCTACTTCATCTTTTACCTGTGGCATTGCTGGTACAGGGGCTGGGCGCCTGATCTTACCGAACCGATGTGCGTATACGGTGTCGTGGGCTTCGCGCTGGTCAGTCTGCTGTACTACCCCATGGCTCTGCTGTCTGTCGTCATGCACAATGCGCGTCGGGCCGTGGATCCGCGGCTCGTGATGCCCTCCATCGCGCGCGTGTGGCGGCCGTACCTGGCGGTGTGCGGCTTCATGGTGCTGACGGTGTTGGTGCAGTTGGCGTTTGCCGTCATATTCGCGGGCGGCTCGTTGCTGGCACATTTCACGGCGGTGTTTCTGAAATTGTGGAGCGCCATGGCCGGTATGCGCCTGCTCGGACTGCTCTACCGCACCCACGAAGCGACATTGAGGTGGTTCTGATGGAATTCAGCCAGTCCTGTTTTTTTCCTTTTGAGGCGATTCTTCCAATGATACTCTTTCGCCGGAGAGGAGGGGATCATGGAAGCGTCAAAAGCCGACGTGGTTGATTCTGGTGCGCGTGGGGCCAGTATGCAATGGTTTGGCGTGAAGTGTCCCTTCAAAACATCTTTGGTGCTACCCATGTTCAATGAAGGGCCGTCGGTGGATACGACCATGGCCACCGCGTTGGCGGAACTCGGGAAGCATTTCGAGGACTACGAGATTGTCGTGGTGGACGACGCCAGTACGGACGGCTGCGCGCTGCAAGTAGCGCGGTGGGTCGCGCGTGATCGGCACATCCGCCTCGTGCGGTTGACGCGTAATCAACGGTTCGGGGGCGCGCTCCGGGCCGGGTTGGCCGCCGCCACCATGGACTACATTGTGTACACGGACTTCGATCTGCAAGTGGGTCTCGACTGCCTGCCGCGGATGATGGGCGAGTTCGGGGATGCCGACATGTTGACGGGGTATTCTGCCGAGCAGGTCAAACACGCCAACTGGCGTTCGGCCCTGATCTCCAAAGGTTACAATTTCATGGTGCGCACGTTGTTCGGCCTCCGGTTACGCGACATCAATTTCGGTTTCAAAGCCATGCGCAAGACGGTCCATGATGAACTGCATTTGCAGTCGCGCAGTCCGTTTGTGGATGCCGAGATGTTCGTGCAAGCGCAGGCGCTGGGCTGCGCCATCAAAGAGGTGCCGGTTCCGTTCTCCTTGCGGCAGGCGGGCGTCTCGCACATTCGCCGCTGGGATGTGATCGCCTGGACATTCTGGGACATGCTGTGTGTGCGGTGTCGCTTGTGGCTCCGGCGTTGGTGATGAAGTGGCTGGTCATCAATGCCGACGATTTCGGTCTCGATCCCGCCGTTAACGCCGCCATCATTCAAGCCCACACGACTGGGATTCTTACCAGCGCCAGCCTGCTCGTAACCGGCCCGCACGCGGACGAAGCCATCCAACTCGCGCAGCGACATCCCGCGCTCGGCGTCGGCGTCCATCTGTGTCTCGTTCAGGGCCGGGCCGCGAAGCCGACAGTTTTATCTAGCGACGACGGCAGATTGCCGGGCGGCCCGAGGGAACTCAGCGCCAGAATCTCGACAGACCCACGCGTGCTACCGGCTGTCGAACAGGAACTGCGGGCGCAACTGGAGCAGTTTCTGTCCACCGGCCTGCGACCGACGCACATCGACTCGCATATGCATACCCACATGCACCCGCGCATCCTGCCGCTGGTGATCCGCTTGGCGCGCGAACACAGGATCGACTGGGTGCGTGCTCCGCGCGAAGAGTTTTGGCGTTCCGTGCGCAGCAGCGGTGCAGGCCGGCCGCTGCGGTCGGCAGCGCGTTGGCCCATTTTTGCGGTGCTCGGAGGACGAGCCTTGCGGCGCTTGCGTTCGGAGGGAATTCACACGACAGATCGCGCGGTCGGCGTGCTCAATCCCGGTCAGTTGGCCGAGCCATACGTCGGGAACTATTTGGAGTGTTTGCCGGATGGATTGACGGAGATGTTCTTCCACCCCGCCATGGAAACCACGCCGTTGCTTGCCGCCTGTCAATCCGGCTATCAACATTCCGGAGAACTCGCGGCATTGTGCAGTCCACGGGTGAAAGCCATCATCAACAGCGTCGGTATCAAACTGGTAAATTTCCGCGGGCTACCGGTCAGCTAGCAGTCAACCTTCCTGCGTAAGCCAGCTTACGCTACACCCTCTTGCGTTTGAGAAGCGGCCAGACCAACACCACGCCGACGGTGGCCAGCAGAAGCGAGGACGGCTCGGGGACGAACTCCAAGGTGAGATTGTCCATGACAAAGTTGTATTCAGGGACTGGCGTGAAGGCTGGCTGACCGCCGTAGGAGTTGAAATAGAGGCGGTCGATATTCGTGTAATCAAACGTGAACAGGGTCGGACTGGTCACACTCACAACGACCGCCGTGTCGTATAGCAGGGCGCCGCTCCGAAAACCTTCGACTTCGATATTGAGGTTGCTATTCCAAGCGCCCGTCAAGTAGGCGCTCAAAAAGTCGAAGTTCGTTCCGAGTGCGCCGATCTCGGCAGGACTGCCACCGGCATTAAAGGCTACATTCGAGGGGGACACCATCCCGTAATAGTACCCGTCCACTTGCCCGATGTTGTAACGGAGAATCGCATTCGCTTCCCCAAAATTGCTCCAACTGAGACCTTGGTAGCCGGTCGGGATGAATGGGTCCCGGGGGGGCGCTGAAAGGTCATCAAATGTTATTACAGTTTCCGAATGGACAGAAGTGGCATAGACAGTCAGCACGGTAAGACATGCAAGCGGCAACGCGAGCAACTTCCTTTCCTTTTGCATAGCATAACAGGGGATGAGCCGCAAAGCGAGATAATTATGGGATGTGACGGTCTCGGCTCATTGTATTTTGCCCACGAGCGAAAAACATTTGTCCGAAGGGCAGATGGAATTGGTCACATTCAGGTTGCTAAAGGAACATGCCACAGAATTACTGCTGGCGGAGTCCCGGCCATCCGGGTTCGCTTGATCGCCTTCGAAATCATACACGCAGAGGCCGCTGGCGCTGAAGGTGTACACGTTGCCAACAATCACTGTGCCGACGGCGACTCCGAGATAGTTGGTGGAGTATACGGTCACATTCGAGCCGTTAACCGTCGCACTGTACGACCCTCCGCCGCCCGCGGCATTGTAGCCACTAAAGTTATCCGTGTTGAAGTACAGATACAGCGTGCCATTGCATTGGGCCTCAAAGGTGCCCGTTGTCCCCAACTGGACCTCCCGCTGGCAGCGGGTGCAGAACTGGAGCGGGCCCGCTGGAGTGTATTGGCTGACCTGGTTTGTCGCGCCACCGTTCATCCCATTGCCGACCTGGCCGTAGGTATTGTCCCCCCAACCCCAGAAATGATTTGTCCCCTGATCGAGCGTCATCGCCATGGCGTGTACGCCACCCAGGTACTGGTCAGAGCCACCAGCATAGTTGGTGCAAAACGCGAACGGACTTGTGCTATCACATATCCCGTCATCGGATCGGGGGGCGCTGACCCAGACGACGTTGCTGATGCCAGCTACCGGCATCGGGCTGTTTGTGAACGCGACCGCGTTGGTGTTGGTGCCCAGCTCGCCGAACGTGTTGTCTCCCCACGCATAGACCTGACCGTTGCTCGTCACGGCCAGCGTGAACCCCACGCCGCCCGCTATCGCCACCACAGTCTGGTTGGTCAGCGCGGTAACAAGCCCTGGCGACGGATCAAAGGTGCCAGTGTTGCGCCCCAGTTCCCCAAACTCGTTGTCGCCCCACGTCCACACCCGTTTGTCCGCAGTCAGGGCAATCGAGTGGCCACCTCCTGTGATGTCGGCATCGTAACTGGAGGCGCTCACGCCTGCCGCAATCGCAATCACATTGGAGATTGGTTACGCCCGCTTGCGTTTGAGAAGCGGCCAGAGCAGCAGCGCGCCGACTGTAGCCAGCAGAAG
>Ga0302325_10000417_pt1 | contig 119397 bp, 116 predicted proteins | sample Palsa_T0_2_FD_201948 | JGI IMG/M metagenome (GOLD analysis project Ga0302325, IMG submission 201948) | Peat permafrost microbial communities from Stordalen Mire near Abisko, Sweden - Palsa_T0_2 | ecosystem: Environmental > Terrestrial > Soil > Palsa > Peat permafrost | place: Sweden: Abisko...
TGGCCGCAATCCGTCATCATGCGAACGCCACGCCGCCCCCAAAAACAAAACGCAGGACAACGACGCCAACGGCGCAAGGCCTCCCCACCATTGATCCGCTGGTCGGTCCAGGAAATCCGCCGCATCGCCATCCGCCTTGCGCGAAGACGGATCAACCCCGCCCACATCATTGCATGGTCCGTTTGGCGACGCGCCCATCAAGCCATCGCTCGAAAAGTGCACATCAAACAGAGATTGCAACTGTAATGCTAGTCTGCAACGCGTCGTCGATGTCGCTCTGCAGCGAAAAGTTCCCCGCCTGAGTCCGCTCGATCAACTGATTGGCGACGGGGTCCTCGATGACCTTCCCCTCGATCATTTGATCGTCGGCTTCGCAGACGATCCTGAGGTGCCCGTCGCCATCGACGGCATAAAGAGAGCCCAATCGGAGCGCCCCCGGCGGGTGCAACGGATCAAACCCCCACGCCGCTAGCACGCGCTCCAGGTCGTTTGAGTACATCGCCTCGAAATATTTGTAGCCATACCAGCCGCCGCAGAGCACGACGATCGCAAGAAAGACTCGTAGCAGCGTGCGGCGCATCATTTCCTCCATCGGCGAGATATTGCAGCGTGGTGTGCCCGTTGAGGCGATCCTCAACTCTTGCAGCACGCACCTGCGCTGCAAGGCTGAGTCCCCGCCGGGCATGCCCCCGCGCCGACCGTTGCGCCCAGAAAAATAAGGATCCCCAGCACTAAGAATGTACCGCGCATACTGACCCCCTGTCTTGCCTTTCCTTGATCAGACATTCGACGAGTTAAGCTAAAGGAATGGATGCGCACATCACAGCTTCCGGCGCACGAATCATTTGAATCGCGCGCATCGATTTCGAAAGTTCAGATATCTAATGCCATTCATCGAAGTCGGCATCGACTCCGCAACTCATGGGTGCCGTATACTACCACGCGCTTATGGGTAAGCTAATGATGCCGTCACAAAACGGCGTCACAATTCTCGCATCGCCGATGACGGAGGTGCGTGGGCGCGAGCGCAATCTGGCGGGGTGGTTCGGGCGAAGGCGAAGGACCGCACGCTTTATGACGAATCTTCATGTCGTTCTTGACGCATTTCGTAATTGGGACGGATTTCGCCTTGAGCCGGCAAGGTCTGATAATGCTGCGAACTTCTTTGGGCTCGCTCAGTTCTTGTCTACGCTCGCCCTTCTGGTCGTCGTCTTTAACGTCGCGGACTTTCGTTACCGATATCGCCGTGGCTTCGGCGCTCATCAAGGCGCGCGGCGAGGCCGCCATGACGCAGGAACAGGTCGCTCAGGCGATGGGAACGACGCAGGCCGTGGTTGCGCGGTTGGAAAGCGGCAAAACCATGCCTTCGACGCGAACGCTGGAGCGCTTCGCCAAGGCCACGCGCACGCGCCTGCGCATCCGTTTCGAGCCTGAAAAGCCGCGCCGATCGGCGTCGCGATAAGCGCGGCGCGGGGGTGAAGGCTTCTCGCAACAGCGCCACGCTGCCATCGCCGTGCTCGCTGTAAAGGTCAAGCCGCCTTCGGCGGTCGCTTCGCAAGAGCTTCGCGAACCTTGACAGCTCCGCTCGTCGATGGCCGTTGGCCTGCATGTCCTTTTGGTGACCGATGCGGCCCAAGGGCCGCGATCGTGCACCAAAAGGACATGTAGGCAAAAAGCCACGCCGCCGAGACGCAGTCACGCCGAAGGCGCCGAAGCGAAGCGGAGGAGTCGCGTAGCGACTTGACGGCGTCTCGGCGGCGTGGCCCCGCTCGGCCTGGAGAAATAGGCGCCTTATCGTCGAATTGGCCGCGTCTCGCCGATGGGATTCATGAAATCGCACGCTACGAGCGCCTTGCGATACGCGTCCCGACTCGTCAGTTCAACCCTTCGAACGGCGCGCGCCAGGCGTCGAGTTCGTCGAGCCGGGCCGCCCAGCCGAGGATGTTCTTGTAGCCCTCGACCGGCATCTTGGCGTCTTTGGCGAAAGGCATGATGGTCGCGGCGCGAAAGTCGGCGTAGGTCAGCCGGTCTTCGACCAGCCAGCGGCGCGAAGCCAGGATGTCGTCGAGCACTTTGGCGTAGCGATGAAAATTTTCCGTCGCGCCCTCGATCACGCTCGGGTCGGGGGGCAGACCCAGATATTTCGGCTTGATGATGTTTTCGAAATAATAGGCGTCGCCCGCCGCGGTGAGATGCTGCTTGCTCCAGCTCAGCCATTTGACCGTCTCGGGCAGCGCGTCGCCGGCCGCCCAGAAATCCGCGCCGGCGATCAGAGACAGCCGGCACGCGATGGCGTCGGTCTCCCAGAGGGACTTGCCGCCCTCGACCAGCACGGGCACCAGCGCGTTCGGGTTGATCGGGCGAAAGGCGTCTTCGTTGCGCGGGTCGCGAGGGCTGGCGAAAATGAATTCCACCGGGGAATTCAGATGCCGCGCCACCGCGACGGCGACGCGCGGATTGAGATTGGTCGAATAATAGAGCTTCAAGGGGTTTCCTCCGGTTTGGCGCCGTTCGGCGCTCTGAACTGCGATTCGAGATAGCGCCGCAGATGCGCCAGGCTGTCGCGCGCGACCTCGGGGCCCTGCTTGGCCTTGGCGAGGATGAAGGCGCCTTGCAGGACGGTCTGGATGAACACGCCGAGGCTTTGCGCGCTCCAGGGCGCGCCCGGCGCGTAGAGACGCTTGGCCGCTTCGATATCGCCGACGAGGCTGTCGACATGGGTCGTCAGGCCCCGTTCGCAGGCGGCGCGAATGTCCGGATGCGTCGCATAGGTCTCTTGCAGCAGCGTGCCGAGAAAACACGTGTAGTCCGCCAATTCGCCGGTGAGGATGCCGATGCGGAAATCGACATAGCCGAGGAGGCGCTCCAGCGGGTCGGCGAGGCCGCGATAGGGCGCGCCGGCGAAGAATTCTTCCGCCCTCTCGCTCCAATGCGCGGCGGCGGTGAGGGCGAGATCGTCCTTGGTGCGGAAATGGTGGAAAAAGCTGCCCTTGGTCACCCCCGCCGCCTGGCAGATGTCGTCGACCGTCGTCGCCGCATAGCCCTTGGCGCGGACCGCGTCGAGCGCCGCGTCGAGGAGCTTGGTTTTCGATTCATGCTGTGTCGGAGCCGTCATGACGATCCCAATACCGACTAGTCGGTATGTTGTCAACGCGAAGTTGGAGCGACCCGCCGCAGCGAAGGGTCATCGCCACGCTGGACGATGTCAAAAAAGAGCCGCGGCCGCCGTGCTGCCCGAAGAAACAGGCGCCTCGCCGCGAATTGGCCGCGTCTCGCCGATGGGAGCGCCGTCAACGATGTTCCAAAGGGACGGGGAACGATTTATGGTTGTGTCAGATTGGTGACACAGCACATGGAGTTCCTATGATGCGCCCTTCCCGTTGGTTATTGGTCGCCGTGACGATCGCTGCCTTCTCTTCGACGGCGCTGGCGGCGTCGAGGACGGGGTGGGACGGGACGTGGAGCGGGGCGTGGGGCGGCAAGGCGTCGGAGGCGACGTCGGTGACGATCGCCAACAATAAGGTCGTCAGCTACCAATACCAGGGCGCCACTCACCCGGTGGCGAGCAGCAAGGTGACGCCTACCAAAATCATTTACGACGACCAGGGGGTCACCGTAACGCTCATCAAGAAAAGCGAGACGACGGCATCCGCGGCGCTGCACAGCGACCAGGGCGACGCGACGGCGGAACTGACGCGGCAATAGGATTGCCGCCGCGGCGCGCTGCCATCGCCGTGCTCGCCGTCAAGGTTCGCTTCGCCAAGGCGAATGCAAGAGCATTCGCCGGGCTCAGCGAACCTTGACCGCTCCGCTCGGCGGCGTGGCCCCGCTCGGAAAAGGTTCCCGCGCGCGCAGAATACTTCAGCCGGATCCGGGCCCGAGGCGAATGCCGACAAAGCGCGGAGCCTTTTTGAACCCGTCGCGTTACTCCGGTGCGCGGCTTCCAATCCGTCGCATTTCACCCCATCGCCCTTGAGGCGCATACGGAAGGAAGAATCATGTCTTTACGTCAGTTGATGGGCGGCTCGGCCGCCGCCATCGTCGGCGCCGGAGCGCTGTTGGCCTCCGTCGTCGCCGCCCCGGCTTCGATGCTGCCGGCCTCGCATTTTGCGACGCCGAACGTTCAACGCGTGGATTGCGCGGTCGGCGCCCATATCGGGCCGCTCGGCGGCTGCATTCTCGGCACCGACGACCATCCGCCTGTGGTAATCGAGCGGCGCGCCGCCGATGTTCCCGACCCGAACGGCTGCGGGACCAAGTCCGTCACCCGGACGGATGCGGATGGCAACAGCGAAACCAAGACCAAGACCAATTGCTGATGTTCCCCCCTCATCCGGCGGGTGTCGATCCGACATTCGCCGGATGAGGCCTTAAGCAAAGCGCGAACTTGCCCCGCCTGCGACCCAGTCGCGGGGCAAGTTCGACGTTTCCATTCTCACCTAGCCGCCGCCAGTTCCGCGCGCGCCGCCGCGCGCAGCAGCAGCTGGTCGGTCGAGACCGAGCACAGGCCAAATCCGCGTCCCGCCAGCTCCTTGGCGCGCTTGCCGTCGAAGCAGAAAGCGGCGGCGAATTTGCCGTGCGCCTTGGCGCGCGCCGCGACATGCGTCAGCTGCGCATCGACGTCGGCGCCATGCGGGTCGACGATCGCGCCTTTGTGAAGCGCGATCGAGAGATCCGAGGGGCCGACGAAGACGCCGTCGATGCCGGGCTCGCCTAAGATTTCGTCCAGCGCATCGAGCGCCTCGCGCGTCTCGACCATGGCGATCGCCAAAGTGATCGCGTTGGCGCTGTGCAGATAGGCGGGGCCGATATAGCCGCTGTGAGTCAGCGCCGCGCGCGGGCCCCAGGAGCGCTGGCCGACGGGCGGGAATTTCATGAAATCGGCAAAATGCCGGGCGTCCGCGCCGCTGTTGATCATCGGCGCGATGACGGCCGCCGCGCCGGCGTCGATCACCCGCGACGCCGTCTGGAATTCGCCGACCGGAATGCGCACGATCGCCGGCTTGCCGGCCAGCGCCGCGGCGCCGATGCCGCGCATCGCGCCCGCCACATCAATGGCGCCGTGCTGCATGTCGAGCGTGACGGTGTCGTAGCCTTCGCGCGCGAGCAGTTCGGCGACCGCCGGCTCGTTGATGCCGATCCACGCCGAAAGCGCGCATCCGCCCGCGCCGATCTGCCGCGTGAGCGCCCCGATAATGCCGCCTTCGCTCATGTTGCGCTCCTCGTCCCGCCCGGTCCGCGGCCGGCGCCGTTTGCGCCACCCTTATTGGATGCGCGCGCGCCGTCAATGGCGGGGCGGCGCGGCCGGCTATGTCGAAAACGAAAAACGCCCGTGCGCTTGATTTCGCTATCCTCAAGCGCGCGGGTCACCGGCACGCTATAGGCGACGATCGGCTCCAGCAATTCCAGCGCCAGATAAGAGCGCCAGGGATCGCCGATGAGAACGCTCGCGCCGCGCGCCGCAAGGCCGGCAAGCCAGCGCGTGACCGCCTGCGCCATGTCTTGTTGATACGACACGTCGCCGGCCAGCACGACGTCCCAGCCCTCGTCGATCCCGACGAGATCGCCCGCCCGCACCGCGACGAACACGCCGTTTTGCGCGGCGTTGAGGCCGATCGCCGCCAGAGCGAATTCGTCGATCTCGCTGGCCTCGACGCTTGCCGCGCCGGCCTTGGCGGTGGCGATCGCCACCAGGCCGGAGCCGGAGGCGAAATCCAGCACGCGCCGCCCCGCGACAAGCTCGGGATGATCGAGGATGTAGCGCGCCAGCGCCTGGCCGCCCGCCCAGGCGAAGGCCCAGAAGGGCGGCGGCAGGCCGATGCGGCCAAGCTCCTCTTCGGTCTTTTGCCAGAGCTCGGTCGCCTCATCGGCAAGATGCAGATGGATCTCCGGGGCAAGGGGCGTGGCGAGGCGGCGCGTAAGGGCGAGGATGAAGGCCGGCCGATCGAGGATCGGCGCGCTCATGATTTCCAATGCAGCGCGCAGACAAGCGTGAACAGCCGGCGCGCCGTCGCCGAATCGACTTCGACCTTGTCGGCGAACCTTTGCGCGACAAGCTCCGCCCCTTCGTTGTGGAGCGCGCTGCGCGCCCGATCGATCGCCTCGATCTGCGCGGAGCTCGCGGTGCGGATGGCCGCGTAATAATTTTCGCAGACGAGGAAATAATCCCTGAGGATCGAACGCAGCGGCGTCAGCGACAGGCCGAAGGATAGTACCGTTTGGCTCGATGCGGTCTCGACCTCGAAGGTCAGCCGGGATTCGCTTAAGCCCACGCGCAGCTTGTAAGGGCCTTCGTCAAGCCCGGGCACGGCGAAGCTGTTCTCTTCGATGAGGTCGTAGACGGCGATCGCCCGTTCGTGCTCCTGGTCGGGGCTGCCGCGATGAATGGAGGCATCGTCGAAGGCGACCGCGAACAGCCGCCGGCGCTTGGCGGCGTCCTCCGCGTTCACGAGTTTCCACCGCGCTCGAGGCGCAGCGCGACGGAGCGCGCGTGAGCGGCGAATCCTTCGGCATGGGCGAGGGTGATCGCGGCGGGCCCCAGCGCTTTGAGCGAGCGCGCGTCGCATCGCAAAAGCGAAGTGCGCTTGAGGAAGTCGAGCACGCCGAGGCCGGAGGAAAAACGCGCCGAACGCGCGGTCGGCAGAATGTGATTGGAGCCGCCGACGTAGTCGCCGATCGCTTCGGGGGTATAGCCGCCCAGAAAGATGGCGCCGGCATTGTGGATGGCGCGGCTCAGCGCGTCGGCGTCGCGCGCCATGATTTCGAGATGCTCGGGCGCCAAGCGATCGACGAGCGGCGTCGCCTCGGCCAGGCTCGGCGCCAGGATGATCGCGCCGTAGTCGCGCCAACTCGCGGCGGCGATCTTCTCGCGCGGCAGTTCGGCAAGCTGGCTCTCGACGGCGGCGGCGACTTCGCGGCCAAGCCGTTCGTCGTCGGTGATGAGGATCGATTGCGCCGCTTCGTCATGCTCGGCCTGGGCCAAGAGATCGGCGGCGATGAATTGCGGGTCGGCCGAGGAATCGGCGAGCACGACGACTTCGGACGGGCCGGCGATCATGTCGATGCCGACGATGCCGAAGACCCGGCGCTTGGCGGCCGCGACATAGGCATTGCCGGGGCCGACGATCTTGGCGACGGGGCGAATGGATTGCGCGCCATAGGCGAAGGCGGCGATCGCCTGCGCGCCGCCGACGCGGTAGATTTCCGAGACGCCGGACAGTTTGGCCGCCGCCAGCACCAGCGGATTGATTTCGCCCTCGGGCGCCGGAACCGCCATTACGACGCGCGCGCAGCCGGCGACCTTGGCGGGAACGGCGTTCATCACGACGGAAGAGGGATAGCTCGCCGCCCCGCCCGGCACATAAATGCCGACCGCGTCGATGGCGCGCCAGCGCCAGCCGAGTTCGACGCCGAGCGCATCGACAAACGACAGGTCGGCCGGCTTCTGGCGCTGGTGATACGCCAGCACCCGGTCATGGGCGAATTCCAGCGCGGCGAGCGCCGCCTTGTCGCAGGCGTCGAAGGCGGCGTCGATCTCCGCCGCCGAAACCGCAATGCCGAGACGCTTCAGATCCACGCGGTCGAAGCGCAGGGAATAATCGATCAGCGCTTCATCGCCGCGCTGGCGCACGTCTTCGAGGATCGCGGCGACGACGGCGTCGACGTCGGCCGAGACTTCGCGCTTGGAGGCGAGCAGCGCCGCAAAGGCCGCCTCAAATCCTTCAGCGCTCATATCGAGGCGGTGCGGCATTCGTTTCTCCAGGCGAGGCGGGGTCAGCGGCCGGCGTTTTTGGGCGGCGCGTCATGGCCAAGGCACGCCTCGGCTTCGCGGCGGGGACCGATGTCGCGCAATTCGCTTTCCAGACACTCCACTTCGAGCCGCACGGCGGCGCCGCCGAAGAAGGCGAGGGTGACGATGCCCGACGGGGCGTCGGTCTCGGTAAAACTGACCGCCAGCAGGTTGAGCGTTTCGGCCGGATCGCGATTGCCAAGACCGATCTGCGAGACCTTCATCACCCGGTCGAATCGAAGCACCGCCCCCACCCGCTCGTGCCGGCCAAGCTCCGCCGCGCTCCAGTCGTAACGCATGGCGCCCAGGGCGAAGCGTTTTTGCGCGGGCAGGTAGGTCATCTCGTCGCGCTGCACGCAGGAATCCTGAACATGCGCGGAAATGACCGCGAGATCTTCGCCGTCGAGAGCGACGAGCTTGAGCGCGGCGGCGGTTTCGGACATGGCCTATCCAGAAATTCGGGTGATGTCGGCGCCGCAGGCGCCAAGCTTCTGCTCGAGATTCTCAAATCCGCGATCGAGATGATAGACGCGGTTGACGATGGTTTCGCCCTCCGCCGCGAGGGCAGCGATGACCAGGGACACCGAGGCGCGCAGATCGGTCGCCATCACCGGCGCGCCGCGCAATTTCTTGACGCCTTCGACGATCGCGGTGTCGCCTTCCAGCTTGATATGCGCCCCCAGCCGCGCCAGTTCCTGCACATGCATGAAGCGATTTTCGAAGATCGTCTCCTTGATGCGCGACACGCCCTTGGCGCGGGTCATCAGCGCCATGAACTGGGCCTGCAGATCGGTGGCGAAGCCGGGGAACGGCGCGGTCGCGATATCGACCGCGGCGACGCCCGCGCCATTGCGCCTGACGCGCACGCCCCTATTGTCGCTGGAGATCGTCGCGCCGGCGGCCGTCAGCGCGTCGAGCGCTTCCTGCAGCAGATCGGGGCCGACGCCTTCCAGCAGCACGTCGCCGCCCGTCATCGCCACCGCGGTCGCATAGGTGCCCGCCTCGATGCGGTCGGGCAGCACGCGATGGCGCGCGCCGTTGAGCTTGGCGACGCCGGTGACCTCGATCGTCGAGGTTCCCGCGCCGTGAATGCGCGCGCCCATCTTGTTGAGGCAATCGGCGAGATCCTTGACCTCGGGTTCCCGCGCCGCGTTGCGGATGACGCTCACGCCATGCGCGGTCGCCGCGGCCATCAGCGCGGTATGGGTGCCGCCCACCGTCACTTTGGGAAATTCGACCTCGCCGCCGATGAAACCGTTGGGCGTCGTCGCCACGACATAGCCGGCGTCGATATCCACCTTGGCGCCGAGCCGCTCCAGCGCCATCAGCAGGAGATCGACGGGGCGCGTGCCGATGGCGCAGCCGCCCGGCAGCGAGACGCGCGCCTCGCCCATCCGCGCGAGCAGGGGCGCGATCACCCAGAAACTGGCGCGCATTTTGGAGACGAGCTCGTAGGGCGCGGTGGTGTCGACGATCGAGCGGGCCGTCAGATGCGCGGTCTGGCCGGCGTTCGCCTCTTCGGCGCGGCGCTTGCCGTCGATCGAATAATCGACGCCGTGATTGCCGAGGATGCGCACAAGCTGGTTGACGTCGGCAAGGCGCGGCAGGTTCTCCAGCGTCAAGGTCTGGTCGGTCAGCAGGCTGGCGATCATCAGCGGCAAGGCGGCGTTCTTGGCGCCAGAAATCTGGATCGTCCCGTTGAGCTTGGCGCCGCCCTTGATTTGAATGCGATCCATCGTCGAAATTCTCCGTTTGATCTGGAAGGCTCTGAAATAGCCTCAAATCTCTAAATTCCCCGACAAGGGCGGCGGGGAATCCGGCGCCGCTTCCTTATCCCTTGAACGCTGGCCGGCGGCGCCGATTTCGCGCGCGCGGCCGTGCTGCTGAGCCTTGCGGCGCTTCAAATTCTCCCGCAGCGAGGCGGCCAGCCGGTCCCGCCGCCGCTTTTGCCCAATCTCTCGTCCGTGATCCGACGCCATCGCGTCCCTCGAGCTTTCCAGAGCCTGGCTTGATAGGCCGCCCAGGGAGTCGGGGCAAGCCCGATCCCTATCCCGCGTTTTCGATGAGCCGCGTGGCGGCGGCGCGCGCTTCCTCGGTGATGGTCGCGCCGGCGAGCATCCGCGCGATTTCCTCGCGGCGGCCGGAGGCGTCGAGCGCCAGCACGCGGGTGGCGACCCGCTCGCCCCGACCGACATCGCTTTTGGCGATCCGGAAATGCCGGGTCGAACGCGCGGCGACCTGCGGCGCATGGGTGACGGCCAGCACCTGCGCCTGCAAGGCCAGACGCGCCAGGCGCTGGCCGATGGCGTCGGCGACGGCGCCGCCGACCCCGGTGTCGATCTCGTCGAACACCAAGGTCGGCGCCGAACCGCGATCGGCCAAAGCGACCTTCAGCGCCAGCATGAAACGCGCCAGTTCGCCCCCCGAAGCCACTTTCATCAAAGGGCCGGCCCGGGATCCCGGATTGGTCTGCACGCAAAACTCGATCCGGTCGATGCCATCGGCCGCGACGAGACCGGGATCGCTGGCGATCTCGACGATAAAACGCGCCCGCTCCAGTTTCAGCGGCGGCAGTTCGCCGTTCACCGCTTTTTCCAATTCGCGCGCGCTCGATTGGCGGGCCTTCGACAGGGCGGTCGCCGCAAGCTCATAGTCGCGGCGCGCGGTCCTGGCGGCTTCGCTGAGCGCTGCGACTCTTGCCTGGCCGGCATCGAGCGCGGCAAGGTCTGCGGCGTATTTTTCGGCCAGAGCCGCCAATCCGGACACCGGCGCGGAATATTTTCGGGCCATGCCGCGCAGCGCAAAGAGCCTCTCCTCGGTCCGCTCGAGCTCCTGGGGATCGAAATCGGCCGCCCGCAGCGCCGCCTCGATCGCGCCGACGGCGCCGTCCAGCGCTTGAAGGGCTTCGTCCAAGGCTTTGACGCAGGGCTCGATCAGCGCCGGGGCTTGCGACAGCCGCCTCTCGAGACGACGGGCGGCGGCGGCCAGCAAAGGCGTCGCGGAAGCCTCGCCCGACAGGCTTTCATGCGCCTCGCGAATGTCGGCGGAGACCTTTTCGGCCTGCATCATTTGCGTCCGGCGTTCGGCCAGCGCCTCTTCCTCGCCGGGTTTGGCGGCCAGTTTCGAGAGTTCCTGATGGGCGTGCGCGGCAAAATCGGCCTCGGCCCGCGCCGCCGCGAGGCGCGCCGCTTCGGCCGCCAGTTCCGCCTCGAGGGCTTTCAGCGCGTCGAAAGCATCCCGCGTCGATTGGACGCTCGCCTCCAGGGCGCCATAGGCGTCGACCAGCGCGCGATGGGTCGAGGCGTCGAGCAGCGCGCGTTCGTCGTGCTGGCCATGGATTTCGACAAGGCCGCTGGAGATCGCGCGAATCATTTGCGCGCTGACCGGCTGATCGTTGACGAAGGCGCGGGTGCGCCCGTCCGCCATCTGCACGCGGCGCAGGATCAATTCGCCGTCGGTCTCGATATTGCGCTCGCGGGCGAGCGCGAGCGCGGGATGGTCGCCGGCCAGATCGAAAACCGCCGTCACCTGGCCCTGCATCTGCCCCTGGCGCACCAAAGCGCCGTCGCCGCGCGCGCCAAGCGCCAGGGATAGGGCGTCCAGGAGGATCGATTTGCCGGCGCCGGTTTCGCCGGTGAGGATCGACAGGCCGGCGGCGAATTCGAGATCGAGCTGATCGATCAGCACGATATCGCGGATCGCGAGCCGAGCAAGCATGGGGCGGCGCCTTCCCCCAAATCAGCCGGGGATGATCGAGCGATAGATCTTCGAAATCCAGGACGCCTGATCCTCGTTCGGCGAAAGCCCGCCGCCCTTGAGGAGAGCGTAGGCGTCCTTGTACCATTGACCGTCGGGGAAGTTGTGGCCAAGCACCGCGGCGGCGGTCTGCGCCTCGCCGGTGATGCCAAGCCCAAGATAGGCCTCGGTGAGGCGATACAGCGCCTCCTCGGCATGACGGCTCGTCTGGTAGGTGGTCAGCACGTCGCGGAAGCGGTTGATGGCGGCCGTATAATTGCGGCGCGTCAGGTAAAAGCGACCCACCGACATTTCCTTGCCGGCGAGCTGATCGCGGGTGACCTGGATCTTGAATTTCGAATCAGCGACATATTCGGAATTAGGAAATTTCTCGACGATCTGCTGGAACAACGCCAAAGCCCGCTCGGCGCGGTCCTGATCGCGCGAAATATCGGGAATCTGGTTATAGTAGGACATCGCCCCGAGATACATGGCGTAAGGGGTTTCCGGCGCGTCCGGATAGAGTTTGGCGTAGCGCTCGGCCGATTGCTCGGCATTGTCGTAGTCGCCGCCCTGATATTGCGAATAGGTCGTCATCAGCAATCCCTTTTTCGACCAGTCCGAATAGGGATATTGCTTGCCAAGATCGGTGAACTTCTTGGCCGCGCCGTCGTCGTCGCCCTTTTTCAATCGGGCGAGGCCCTGATCGTAAATCGCGGTCGGCGGCACTTCCTCCTCGATCTTGGTCTTGTATTTTTCCGGGGCGAAAGGATTCATGTCGTCGAGCGACGAACAGGCGCCAAGCGGCGCGCCCGCCACGGCAAGGACGACAAGCCTCGCGACGAGCCGCCTCCAGCCAAGCGCCGGGAGGATCGGATTGCCTTGGAATGCAACAGGTATCATGCGCAAGATCTCAACAATCTGGACAAGCGAAAATCTGGATGAAGATGACTTTAGTCGATTCACCTGACCTGACGCCGCGAAGCGGTTCTTTAACCTAAACTTCGCCCGAACGCCACCGACCGCGACGCCCCCGGAACGACGAAGCCAACCCCCCTCGGCAAATCTCAGCCATGCCGCAATAGAAACATCGATTGTGGCGCGAAAGAGCCGAGTTGCGCCAAAATGCCGACGCCGCGTTCTAAACGGGAAGGTGCGCCTTTTGGGCCGCGCTTTTGGCGATCAACCCCGAAGAGTCGGGTCGTCAATCGACTTCGGCGGCATAGGCCGCAAGCGCGAGCGCCCCGGCGCCGGCGGCGGCGAACTGGCGGCGCGGCGCCGTCTCGATATATTCATAGGCGCTCCGGTCGGCGAAAAGCGCCTCCAGGGCGAGAAAATTCATCTTGTGCCCCGGCATATACGCCCGATAAGAGCCGATGATCGGCGCCCCGGCCAGACAGAGATCGCCGACCGAATCCAGCGCCTTGTGCCGCACGAACTCATCGGCGTAACGCAGCCCCTCGGGATTGAGCACCCGCTCGCCATCGAGCGCGATGCAATTGTCGAGCGAGGAGCCCAGCGCAAAGCCCATTTTCCACAGCCGCTCGACGTCGCTGACGAAGCCGAAGGTGCGAGCCCGGGCGATTTCGCCGCGGAAGCTCTGGGGATCGACATCGAACGTCCGGCGCTGGCGCCCGATCGCCGGCGTGGGGAAATCAATCTCCATGTCGAGGTGGAAGCCCCGCTCGGCCGGATGAAGCTCGGCGAAGCTGCGTCCATGCTCGACGCGCACGGGTTTGAGGACCTTCAGATGACGGCGCGGCCGCGGTTGCGCGACAATTCCGACCTGGTCGATCGCCGCGACGAAAGCCGCCGCGGAGCCGTCCATGATCGGCGCCTCGGGCCCATCGATCTCGACCATCACATTGTCGACGCCGAGGCCCGAAAGCGTCGCCAGAAGATGCTCGACGGTGCCGACGGAGGCCCGCGAGGAATCGCCGAGCACCGTGCATAGTTCGGTCTGCGAAACGTTCGACCATTTCGCCTCGATGAGGCGCTCGCGCCCGCCGGGCAGGCCGGTGCGCAGGAAAACAATGCCGGAATTGGCGTCGGCGGGGTGCAGAACGAGACTGACCGGAGCATTCGAATGCACGCCGAAGCCGGAAATCGCCACGCGGCCGCGGATTGTCGTCTGTTGACCCAGCTTTATCAAACGCCGTTCCCCAAAACCTGCCGCCCGCAAGAACAAACGGGCAGACCCCAAAATTTCCTTAAGCGGACGCGCTCCCGCCCGCTTTCACCGTTTATCCGCATAGGCCGACGTCTTGTGCGTCGTCGCCGCGGGCCGGAGGAAATTCAAGGGCGAACATACGGGCCGGCGCGCCGAGCGCCAAATCACCTTTCTTAACCTTCTGTAACATTCCATCGAGCATCGTTTAATTTACAATTATCAATTGGTTAAGCTAGTTGGCGGGCGCTCCCGCCGGCGGCGCGGGGCAAGCCGGCGCGACGCAATGCGCCCGCGGGCGAGGCCGCGGGCGTTGATTCCTTGGACTGATTCGTCAATTCGATTGCCGCCGCAAGAAGGCGGGGATTTCGAGCTGATCCTCCTCGATCGACACCGGCCTTGCGCCCATTCGGCCGTGCGGATCGAGCGACCCCTGGGCCGGACGGGGCGCGGCGACGCGCGGCTGCGGCCGGCCATATTCGGCGTGAAGCGCCGATTGCGGCGGGCGCTGCGGCGCCGGCGCGGGCAGGCTTGGCGGGCTGGCGCGCGGCGCCTCGGCCGGCGGGGCGTCGTCATGCCGGCTGATGCCGAAGGCGGCGAGCTTTTCCAACAACGAACGGCGACGCGTCTCGACCGGGACCGTAGGCGTAGGCTGCTCGCCCCTGTGGATGCGCATCTGATGCTGCACGACGGGCGGCAGATCCTCGATCTGCGGCATGCGGGCGGCGCGGATGACCGGTTGCTCGGGCGCGGGCGGGATGTATTCGCGCGCCGGCTCTTCGATGCGCGGCGCCGGCGGCTCGGCATAGACGGCGGTTCTTGGAGCGGCGGGCCGTATTTCGACTTCGTCCGGGGCGGAAGGAGCGGCCGGGCCGGGGCCCGGCGCCGATTGCGGCTCGCTCTTTTGCGCCTCGGCGACGACCGGCGCCGGCTGGCTGCGCAGGCTCGTTTGGGCGCGCAGACGCTGCTGCGCCTCGATGATGCGCACCTGGCTCGCGGTCGGCTCGTGGACTTCCCCGGTATTCTGGTCGATGCCGGTGGCGACCACCGAAACGCGCACGACCCCGTCGAGGCTCTGGTCGAAAGTCGCGCCCAGAATGATGTTGGCCTCCTCGTCGACCTCCTGGCGAATGCGGCTCGCCGCTTCGTCGACTTCATAGAGGGTGAGGTCGTTGCCGCCGGTGATGGAGATCAGCAGGCCGCGCGCGCCCTTCATCGACACTTCGTCGAGCAGCGGATTGGCGATCGCCGCCTCGGCCGCCAGAACGGCCCGGCGCTCGCCCGACGCCTCGCCGGTACCCATCATCGCCTTGCCCATTTCGCTCATGATCGAGCGCACGTCGGCGAAGTCGAGGTTGATGAGGCCTTCCTTGACCATCAGGTCGGTGATGCAGGCGACGCCGGAATAGAGGACCTGGTCGGCCATCGCGAAAGCGTCGGCGAAGGTGGTCTTCTCGTTGGCGACGCGGAACAGGTTCTGGTTGGGGATGATGATGAGCGTGTCGACCGATTTCTGCAATTCGATGATGCCCGCCTCGGCCAGGCGCATCCGGCGCCCGCCTTCGAACTGGAACGGCTTGGTCACGACGCCGACGGTCAGAATGCCCATTTCGCGCGCCGCCCGCGCGACGACCGGCGCGGCGCCCGTTCCGGTGCCCCCGCCCATGCCGGCGGTGACGAACACCATATGGGCGCCGGCGAGGTGATCGCGGATTTCCTCGAGCGCCTCTTCGGCGGCGGCGCGCCCGACTTCGGGCTTGGAGCCGGCGCCGAGGCCTTCGGTGACCTGCAGGCCCATCTGAATGATGCGTTCGGCCTTGGAGGAGGCGAGCGCCTGGGCGTCGGTGTTGGCGACGACGAAATCGACGCCGACAAGGCCCGAGACGATCATGTTGTTGACGGCGTTGCCGCCGGCGCCGCCGACGCCGCACACCATGATTCGCGGCTTCAATTCCCGCAGTTCCGGGGCTTTCAAATTAATGGTCATCCTTGGCCTCTTGACGTTAGACGCCCGCCGGCGCCGGTTGAATCGCGACTGTTCCTATCAAAAACGTTCCCGCGGAGCGGCGTCGCTCGAAAACCCCGCAGGCTCAAAAGCTTTCCTTCAACCATCGACCAACCCGCGCCACATAGCCGTCCGCGTCGGCGCCGGGCGCAAAACCCTGACGACGCGGTTCGAAATGTTCGATGCCCGCCACCTGCGGATAGACCATCAGGCCGACCGCCGCGGCGAAAGCCGGGCTCTTGGCCGATTCGGGCAGACCCTCGACGCCAAGCGGGCGCCCGATGCGGATCTGATCGGAGACGATCATGCGCGCCAGCGCCGGCAGACCCGTCAACTGGCAGGCGCCGCCGGCGAGCACCAGCCGCCGTCCGGCATGGGCGGCGAGCCCGGCGCCCTTGAGCCGATCGCGCACGAGTTCGAGGATTTCCTCGACGCGCGGGCGAATGATGCGCACGAGTTCGGATTTGGGCAGGTAGCTCGGGTGATCCATATCGTCGCCGACGCGGTGGACGGCGATCGTGTCGCGTTCGTCGGAGGGCGCGGCGATGCAGGCGCCATACAATGTCTTCAGGCGCTCCGCGTCGGCGACGCTGATCGTCAGCCCGCGCGCGACGTCCATGGTGATGTGATTGCCGCCGACCGCCACGGCGTCGACATGGACGAGGCGCCCGCCGGCGAACACGCCGACCGAAGTCGAGCCGCCGCCAAAATCGATCAAGGCGGCGCCGAGCTCCGCCTCGTCGTCGACCAGCGTCGAAAGGCCCGCCGCATAGGGCGTGGCGACGACCGCCTCGACGCGCAAATGGCAGCGCTCGATCGCCAGCATCAGATTGCGCGCGGCGGCGCCGTCACAGGAGGCGACGTGCATTTCGGCGCCGAGTTCGTCGCCGACCATGCCCTTGGGGTCCTGCACGCCGGTCGTCGCATCGAGCCAGAAACCGGTCGGCAGCGCGTGGAGCGCGGTGCGTCCGGTATGCCCGCTCGCCGCGGAAGCGGCCTCCAGCACGCGGTGGACGTCATATTCGGTGACGGCCTTGCCGCCGATGGCGATCTTCGCATTGTAGAGCTGCGAGGAAAGACGCCCGCCCGTCATATTGACGATGATGCTGTCGACTTCGACGCCGGCCATCCGTTCGGCCGCGTCGATGGCCAGGCGAATGGCATTCTCGGCCGAATCGAGATCGACGATCGCCCCCGCCTTGACGCCGCGCGAACGCTGATGGCCGATGCCCAGCACCTTGCAGCGATGGGTGCGCCCGCGCAACGAATCGGAGGGCGCCATCGGCGATAGGCGGGCGATGAGACAGACGATTTTCGACGCGCCGACGTCGAGAACCGACAAAACCGCGTTTCGGCGCGGCGGGATCTGCCTGAGGCGCGGGGTCAGCGGTTTGAAACTCATGTCGGGCCGCTCTTCTTGGGCCGCGCCGCGAGGCGAGCGGCAGCCGCGTCTTCGGTAAGCCTTGCGAACATGCGTCCTTCCAGCCGCAGATCGAGCGACAGCACGTCGCGATCAAGCACGCGCGATTCGCGCTGCAGGCGAACGAGCGTGGCGACCGCCGCCTGCGGATTGACTTCGGGCAGCATCACGTCGACGCCGGAGGTCATCTTAAGATTCCAGCGCCGGTTCGAGATCAGCACGCCCGCCCGGATCTTCGGCCCGAGTTCGCCGGCGGCGGCGAGCAACTGGGTGAATTCGGGCAGGCGCTCGTTGGCGCCCTCGCCCACGACGAAAGGCAGGCCGGCGAAGCGCTGGTCGCGCATCTCGTCGATCACCGCGCCGTCGGCCGCGACGATATTGACCTGCCCGTCCTTCTGCCAAAGCGCGAAGGGAGCGCGTTCAACAAGGTCGATGACAAGATGGTTGGGGTAGAGCTTGCGCACGCTCGCCTGTTTGACCAGCGGCGCCGTCTCCAGTCGCGCGCGCGCCTGCGCCGCGTCGAGGAAGAGCAGCGAGTTTTTCGGACTGATGCCGGCGTCGGCGAGGATTTCCGATTCGGTCAGTTCCGCCTGGCCCGAAATCGTCACGATCGCGATGTCGAAGCCGAACGCGCGCGCCAGAAAATCGGCAACGCTTCCCTGGCTGGCGATGAAGGAGCGATATTCGCCCCCGCGCAGGATTCCAAAAGCCGCGGCGCCAAAAATAAGGCCGATGGCGAGCGCGACGCCGAGGCCGCGCGGCGCCGGGCGGACGAGGCGTCCGGTCCATAGGAACAGGCTTGGCGTCGAGCGCTCGCCCGCCAGAAGAACCCGCGCCGAGGCGACGTCGGCGCCGGCATAGGCGGGCCGCGCGGAAGCGCGAGGCGCGAGACCTTGGCTCATCGATCGCATGAGGCGTCTTCCACCATCCATGAAACAAGCTCACCAAAAGAAACGCCGGCATGCGCGGCTATTTCAGGCACAAGAGAGGTCTCGGTCATCCCGGGCTGCGTATTGACTTCCAGGCAGACCAATTCGCCCGATTCCCCTATCGACTCGTCGTAACGGAAATCCGCGCGGCTCACGCCGCGACAGCGCAGCGCCCGATGCGCCGCCAGCGTCAACCTTTGGACCTCATGGTAAATATTCGGTTTAATTTTAGCGGGCAGGACGTGGATTGACCCGCCCTTGGCGTATTTCGCGTCATATCCGTAGAAAGATTCGGAAACCGGCTGAATCTCGATAATGCCCAGCGCCTTATCCCCCATCACCGCGCAGGTGAGTTCAAGCCCGTCGACGAATTTCTCGACCATCAGCCGCTCGCCATAGGGCCAATCGGGACGCCCGACCTCCTGCGGGGGATGGGTTCGCCCGCTCTTGACGATGATGACGCCGAGCGAGGAGCCCTCGTTGACGGGTTTGAGCACATAGGGCGGCTCCAGCACGTGACGCGCGGCAGCCTCGTGACGATCGATCGTCACGCTATGGGCGACGGGCACGCCGGCCGCCTGCATGACAATCTTGGCCAGATCCTTTTCCACCGCCAGCGCCGAGGCGAGCACGCCCGAATGGGTGTAGGGAATGCGCAGCATTTCCAGAACGCCCTGGATCGTGCCGTCTTCGCCGACCGGGCCGTGCAGGGCGTTGAAGGCGACGTCGGGCTTCAGCTTGGCGAGCACTTCGGCGATGTCGCGGGCGACGTCGATGCGGGTGACGCGATAGCCGGCGCCCTCCAGCGCATCGGCGCAGCCGCGCCCGGAACTGAGCGAGACCGCCCGTTCCGCCGACCACCCGCCCATCAGCACCGCAACATGTTTCATAAAACCGCCCGGCGCCCCCGCCTCGCCGCACCGCGGCTATTAAATTAGAATTAACGCGAGGGCGTTAAGGAGGCGTTAACCCGCGGTGCGGTGAACAGAAATCGGCTCGCGCGGACGCATGGCCGGGATCAGGTGGGAAATCGCGTGGCCAATCGCTCAGGGGCTTTTGTCGAATTGAACAAAGGAGCGGATGTTTTCGAGGACCCGCTGAATCTCGGGCTCGGCCAGTTCTCCCAACCGCCGCAAGATGCGGGAAGGCTCCAGGCAAGCTATTTTTGTCGGGCGCACGAGCGAGGGCGAGGTCAATCCCGCTTTGGCGAGATCGGCGATCGGCTGGTCGAATTGGCCGCTGCTGTTCTTTGCGCTGGTTATCATGACCAGCCATACGAGCCCCGCCTGCCTCAACAAGTTCTCGTTGGACACGACTAGGGCGGGACGGCGCTTTTCGGCAAATCGATCGGGGTAAGGAAACGGCACGGCGACGACATCGCCGGCCAAATAGAGAGCCCGCCTAGAGATCGGCATAAGCTTCGTCGTCCGCCTCGCTCGCCCATTCGCTAAAAGCGCTGAAAGGGTCGCCCTCTTCGGACGTCGATCCCTTCTCGATGCGGACCCCGTCGCGGTCGATGATGTAACGAATCCGATCGCCGGGCGAGATATGCAAACGCTCCCGCACTTCGCGCGGCAAAACGGTCTGGCTTTTCACCGAGACTTTCGAATAGGCCGTTTTGGCCTTGAACGTCGCCATTGGGTAATTCCTGTAAGGTTAACTTACCGTCTTACACGCTTTGGCGCAAGCGTCGATCTTGCTGTCAGCCGGCTTCGCCCAGCCGCTTGATCTCCCATTCGAGCTCGATCCCGCTCGTCTCGCGCACCCGGCGCCGCACTTCCTCGCCGAGCGCCTCGATGTCGGCGGCGGTCGCGGCGCCGCGGTTGATGAGGAAATTGCAGTGCATTTCCGACACCTGGGCCTCTCCGACGACCAGCCCCCGGCAGCCCGCCCTGTCGATGAGCACCCAGGCCTTTTCGCCCGGCGGGTTCTTGAAGGTCGAGCCGCCGGTCTTCTCGCGGATCGGCTGCGAAGCCTCCCGCGCGGCGGTGATCTCCTCCATTTTGGCGAGGATCGCCTCCCGCTCGCCGGGGCGGCCCTGGAACACCGCCTGTGTGAAAATCACGTCGGCCGGCGCGCGCGAGTGGCGATAGGAGAAGCCCATCGCCTCGGCCGGGAAGGTCCGCGCCGCGCCGGAGCGATCGACGCCGCGCGCCGAGACAAGGACCTCTCGCGTCTCGCCGCCATGGGCGCCGGCGTTCATGCGCAACGCGCCGCCGATCGCGCCGGGAATGCCGCGATAGAATTCGAGGCCGGCGATGCCCGCCTCGGCCGCCGCACGGGCCAGGCGAATGTCGGGCGTCGCCGTTCCCGCCGTCACCTGAAAGTCCGGCGCTGTCGCGATCTCGCCAAACGCCTTGCCGCCGAGCCGGATGACGACGCCGGGAACGCCGCCGTCGCGAATGATGAGGTTCGAGCCGAGGCCAACCACGGCGACGGGAATTTCACCGGGCAGGCGCGCCAGGAAATAGGCGAGGTCTTCTTCGTCGGCCGGCTGGAACAGCAGCTGCGCCGGGCCGCCGACGCGAAACCAGGTGAACGGCGCCAGCGGCGCGTTGGCGCTGAGCTTGCCGCGGAGCGCGGGGGCGAGCGCGGCGATCGGCGCGGCGAGATCGGGGAAGGTCACGATGCGCGTCCCGTTGCGCGAGGGCGCGCGGGGCTGTCGCCACTCTCGGGGCCACGCCGCCGAGCCGCCGTCAAGTCGCTACGCGACTCCTCCGCTTCGCTTCGGCGCCTTCGGCGTGACTGCGTCTCGTCGGCGCGGCTTTTTGCTATCCATGTCCTTTTGGTGCGCGATGCGGCCGAGAGGCCGCGATCGCGCACCAAAAGGACATGGTAAGCCAAGAGCCATCGGCGAGCGGAGCAGTCAAGGTTCGCGAAGCGACCGCCGAAGGCGGCTTGACCTTGACAGCGAGCACGCCGATGGCAGCGTGACGCGCCGACCCTCAAGCCCCTCCCCCTCACGCCGCGTCCCCCGCCGCGAGCTCCCCCGGCAGCGCATAGGCCCATTGGGTGATGCTGCCGGCGCCCAGGAACACCACGTAATCGCCGGGCTGGGCGATTTCGCGCACGAGACCGGCGAGCTCCGCGGGCGCGTCGAGCGCCAGGACGTGGCGGTGGCCATGCGTCTTGATCGCCGCCACCAGCGCCGACTTGTCGACGCCGGCGATCGGCGCCTCGCCGGCCGAATAGACGTCGGCGACGATCACCGTGTCGGCGTCGTTGAAGCAGCTCGCGAAGGGCTCGAACAGCGATTGCAGGCGGGTATAGCGATGCGGCTGCACGATGGCGATCACCTTGTTCGTGGTCGAGGCGCGGGCGGCGCGCAACACGGCGGCGATCTCGACGGGATGATGGCCGTAATCGTCGAAGATCGCGACGCCGTTCCATTCGCCGGTGCGGGTGAAGCGCCGCTTGACGCCGCCAAAGCTAGCGAGCGCTTGGCGGATCGCCTCGATCGGCGCCTTCAATTCATAGGCCACCGCGATCGCCGCCGTCGCGTTGAGCGCATTGTGATGGCCGGGCATCGGCAGAACGAGATTGTCGATATAGGTCGCCTGCGCGCTCTTGCGGTCGCGGATCAAGACGGCAAAGCGCGTGAGGCCGCCCGAGAGATCGACGTCGAGCAGGCGCACGTCGGCCTGCGGATTCTCGCCATAGGTGATGACGCGCCGGTCCTCGATCTGGCCGACCAGCTCCTGCACCACCGGATGGTCGAGGCACATGACGGCAAAGCCGTAGAACGGCAGGTTCTCGACAAAGGCGAGAAACGCCTCCTTGATCGCCTCGAACGTCTTGAAATGATCGAGATGCTCGGGATCGATATTGGTGACGACGGCGATATCGGCGGGCAGTTTGAGGAAGGTGCCGTCGCTCTCGTCGGCCTCGACGACCATCCAGTCGCCCTCGCCGCGTTTGGCGTTGGCGCCATAGGCGTTGATGATGCCGCCGTTGATGACGGTGGGATCGAGCCCGGCGGCGTCCAGCAGCGTCGCCACCAGCGAGGTCGTCGTCGTCTTGCCGTGCGTGCCGGCGATCGCCACGCATTGCTTGAGGCGCATCAGTTCGGCGAGCATTTCGGCGCGGCGCACCACGGGCAGGCGATTTTCGCGCGCGGCGGCAAGTTCCGCATTGTCGCGCTTGATGGCGGTGGAGACGACGACGACGGCGGCCTCGCCAAGATTGGCCGCGTCATGGCCGACGAACACGCTCGCCCCCTTTTCGCGCAGGCGCTTGACGTTGGAATTGTCGCTGGCGTCCGACCCCTGCACCCGGTAGCCGAGATTCATCAGCACCTCGGCGATGCCCGACATGCCGATGCCGCCGATGCCGATAAAATGGATGGGGCCAAGTTCGCGCGGCAGCTTCATGAAGGGCAGTCTCCAGGCCGCCGGGGGCGTCAGGAGCGGCTCAGCGCCCGCCCCGGCCGGCCCGGCATAGTGCGATTTGCCGATTTGGCCAAATCGGCGGCCTTTCGCCGTTTTAGCCGGACGGATCGCGCCGGCGCGGGAACGCGGGCGTCCCGCTCACTTCGGGAACGCGGGCGTCCCGCCCGCTTTGCGACGCCGTTTGTCGCAAGAGGCGACCGAGACGGTCGCGGTCCCGGGCGGCGCGTCATCGAAATATTGTTGCCAAATTGGCGAACCGCCTAGTGGATAAGATCACACGCTTAGTTCCCGACTCCAACGGCCGTTGGGGGGGGGCGGACTCTCAGCCAAGCAACTCCCGACAGTCGAGGTCTTCTACCGCGAGCATGTTTCGCTCAAGATTGGGCCACCAGACCCGTGCAGGCAGGTTGTGGGTAGCCTGCCAGATAGGCCGCAGCATTAGCAAAAGCACCGACCAGCGATAGTCATCGTTGAGCTGCTGCCGGTTGTAGTCGGTCACGCCATGCGCCAGGAGTGTGTCATGATAGCAAGTCAGCAAAGGTTGTTCCGTGCTACGCCGGCGATCGGGAAACCACAGCATTGCTATCATGTAGGCAAGATCGGTCGTGCCTGTGCCGACCGTCCAGTCTTCCCAATCGATGAGCCTCACCTGCTCGCGCTGACTATCGTGCGGAACAAAGCAATTCCACCAGTGCGCATCGCCATGGATGAGAGTGAGGTTTTGCCCGGTATCATATCGCGCGAGCAGAGAGGGTGTTGAATCGAGCAGTCGTTCGTAGAGACCCCGGCGTTCAGCGGGCATGACTTCACCGAAGCGATCGACGAAGCGTGCGAACCTATCCCTGGAAAGGAGCAGATGTCGCGCCCAGATTTCGCTGGCCGGACACCCTAAGAGGACGCCCAGACGTGGATCGTCCCACAGCGTGGCATGCAGTTGGCCCCATGCCTGCACGATACTCTGGCATTGCAGGAATGTGGGCGGCAGCGGGTGCTCTGTGGCGATGAAGTGAGACGCCGTGAGGTCTTCGAGCAGAAGATGCCAAGGGCTCGTTTCGGTGACCTCGGCGGTCGCGAAGCAGCGTGGCACCAGTCGTTCCGGTAAGGCGGGAGCGACATCGCGGTAGAACGCAAGCTCGCGCCTATTTGCGTAGGATGGACGGCCACTGCTGTCGAGGTGACCCATCTTGAGGACTACGGAGGTTGGAGAGTTTGCCGCCGGCCCTTCGTAGCCCAGACGCACCCGGAAGGTATGGGAGCGCAGTTTCTCGATCAAACTCTCCACGTCAACGTCGCAAACGCTCCCAGAACCGAGTGCGCCAGCCTGCCGCAGCGCCTCGGTGAGATGCTCAGCCTTTGCTGCTTCCGGTATGGATTTAGCGGTCAAATTGGTTCCCGGCCGTATTCCCGATCCGATAATGCCCTGGGCGGGCCAGGGCCGCAAAGGGTCGATTCCGGCTGCCTCGGGGGCGGCAACCAAGCGTGTGATCTTATCCACTAGTGGCCAAAATCTGCGGCGAACGCCCGCTGTCTCCCGGCTGCTGCAAGCTCTCCCTCGAGGCTACCGTAAACCCATCAGCGTCGCGACCCGGGCTTCAACAAAGTCGCGCCACTTGCGGTCGCCGACGAGGTGCGGCAGCAGCGTCTCCATATGCATCAATCCCATAATGAACACCATCGCCGCGCTTGCCAGCAGCTCTGAGTCGACGCTCGGATCGAGCTTGCCGGCTTGCTGCGCGCCCGCGACGTCGTCGCCGATTTGGCGGATCGTGACGTCCAGGGATTGTCGCAACAGCCGCCGGACTCTTGGGTGCTTGGCCGAGGCCGAATGAATCTCGACGGCGAGTTGGCGAAACAGCTTCAGCGGGCGCGTCGTATACATCGCCGCAATGGCCGGCAGCAACGCCGCGCCGGACGCGTTTTCGGTCGCCGCGGGCAGCGGGATCGATTGAACCGTGCGCCGGATCGCCTCGAAGAACAGGTCGGCCTTGCCGTCGAAATGCTTGTAGATCGCGCCGGCGGTAATTCCGCTCGCTTTGGCGATCGCCGGCATCGAGGCGCCGTCGAAACCGCGCTCGGCGAACAGACGTTCGGCCGCAGCCAGGATGCGGTTGCGAGTCGAACCGGGGTCTTGGCTATGGTCCGGACGATCTTGCCGCGCTGATCTCTCGGGCGGACTTGCGTCGGCGCGGACGTTCCGCTCGTTCGGGAATCCCAGGGATTTGGTTCGTCGGCTCGCCATGCCCGCAAACTAGCCGGCCCGGCTTGACAAGTAAATGGTCATTCACTAAAGCTTGCCGTGAGGTAAATGATCATTTACCTCGGCGATAAATGAGCCGCCGAGGCGCGCGGAACCTTTCGGGACTTCAGCCATGGATCGAACCTATGTCGTCACCGGCGCGGCTTCCGGCATCGGCGCCGCAACCGCCCGCTACCTCAGGGAAAGAGGCGGCCGGGTCATTGCCTGCGATCTCCACGACGCCGATGTGATCGCGGACCTCACGATCCCCGAGGGGCGTTCCGCCCTGGTCGACGGCGTGACGCGCCTGTCCGGGGGCTCGATCGACGCGATCATCGCGAATGCCGGAGGCGGCCCGCCGGAGACAAGCCTCTCGCTGAATTTCTTCGGCGCGGTGGCGACCCTGGAAGGATTGCGCCCGCTCCTCGAGCGCAGCGCCGCGCCGCGCGCCGTGGCCGTGTCGTCGATAGCCGCGCTGAGGCCTCCCTATGCGCCTCTCGTCGAAGCCTGCCTGAGCGCGAACGAACCTGCGGCGATCGCCGTGGCGAGGCGCATGATCGCCGAGGGCGGGCCGCTCCGAACCGGCCCGAACCCGCTGCCCGACAAGGCGCCGGCGCCTTTGGATTTGTACGGAAACGCCAAATATGCGTTGCAGCGTTGGTGCCGAAAGGCGGCGGCAAAGCCGCAATGGGCCGGCGCCGGAATTTCGCTGAACGTGATTGCGCTCGGCTTTTTTGACACGCCTGCGGCAGCCTATGTCCTATCGGACCCCACGAGCAGAACGGCGATGGGGCGGATGGCGCCGTTGCGCGGGGCCTATCCCGGCCGCCCTGAGGAGGCCGCCGCCATGCTCGCATGGTGCGTCAGCCCGGAAAATTCCCAAATGACGGGACAGATCCTCTTCGTGGACGGCGGCATCGAGTGCCTGGCGCGCGGAGAGCATGGCTGATGAACTTAAGATCTCTGAGCAGAATCGGCAGGGAGGCGTTGGTCAATTTCGCGCTTCCCTATTTGGTCTACAGTTTCGTGCAACCGCGATTTGGCGATGTGAACGCATTGATCGCTTCATCCGCCCCGCTGATCCTTTGGAGCGTTGTCGAATTTGCGCGCCATCGCCGGATCGATGCGCTCTCCCTGGTCGTCCTGCTGGGTCTGGCGCTCTCGCTTGTTGCTTTTCTCGGCGGCGGGTCGGTGCGGTTCCTTCAGCTTCGCGAGAGGCTCGTCACCGTTTTTATCGGCATTGTGTTTCTCGGCTCGGCGGCGATCGGCAGGCCGCTGATGTATGAGCTCGTGCGGGCGTTTCTGGCGCGGGGCAACGATCCCGAATTGCGACGGGTGGAGTCGCTTCGCGATAACGCTTTCTTCAAGGCGGGCATGACGACCATGACCGTGGTCTGGGGCGTCGGGCTGCTCACCGAAGCCGCCGTCTCGATAGCCCTGGTGTTCGTCTTGTCGATTCGCACTTACCTCATCGTCAATCCGATCATCGGTTATGCGACAATCGGTTCGCTGACATTTTGGAACGTCTGGTTCGGCAGAAGGATGCGCCGCAAAGGCGAAGCGAGACTGGCGGCCCAAGCGCTGTCTCAACCGGCGGCGCCGGCCGGCGTTTGCGGTTCAGCCCAACCGCCGGGCCCTGGATCGCCGGCCGGCCCGGCATAGGGCGATTTGGCCAACCGCCAAGTGGCCAAAATCTGACGCTTGGCGCACGACCTAAGTCCGCTGTGGACGGTTAGCAGGCCTTGCGGCCGCCCAGGAGCTGCCAGAGCGGACCCTCGCTCCGAAAACACTGAGCGTGGAGAGCCCTTGGAACGGCGGTCAGGTCGCGGACAGCGTCTTGCGCAGCCGTTGGAAGGTCAACCGACCGTCCTTCTGCAGGGCGCGCAGAGAGGCGTCGTCGAGTACCCGCCAGGCGGCCGACGCGGCTTCGGCCAGCCATGCGAGCGCTTCGTCGTTGTGGGCGGGCTTCGGGGTTCCGAGCGCATCGGCCTGCTGTTTGTGCCGGGCAAGGTAGCCTGCGGTTCTCGGATCGGGGTTCGTCTGCCAGCCGAGTTCGTTGACGGCGCGACGCCCTCTTGCATAAACGCTGTCCGGAGCGCCGTCGATCAAATGCCCGAGGGCCACTCCGAGACTGGCGCACGACAGCTTGACGCGTTCGAGAGTCACATCGACGGACAGAGCATCGGACAGCGAATAGGCGTGGAGCCAGATATCCACGCCCGATCCGCTGCGGTCGCCGAGATTCCCGGCGCACGTGCCCCATTCGTGGAAATAACCGCGTATGTTCCGTGCCTTGTCGACAGTATTCTTTAGATCAGGGATCTTCCGCTGTAATAGATCGCACGCGTCTTTTAGGTAACCGCCAAACCGCAAAGCTCGCGCTGAATCGATAATGGTGCTCGACCATTCCGGCATGGCCGCCATGGCGGCTTCGGCCGCTGCAATCCCGATTTCGCCGCGAAGGTCTGGGTCGAGGGCTTGCGGCAGATCGCGTTTCAGCCGGGCGCCGGCATGAATGGTCGAAGAAAAGGTCTCTCCGACCCTCTCCAGTTTCGACACTCTGACCGTCATTTCGACGATCTTCCGCCATACCGCGCAGAGATCGGCCCCGAGACGGTCGCTGGCGACCACCACCGCCTCGGCCACCCTTTTGTGTCGCGTCAGCACATGCCCTCGGCTCTCCGCTGCGCCAATTTCCCTGCCGAGCGGCGCGATGACCGCGACGCCCACCCTATAGACCGGCACGCCGCAAAGCGCAGCGAGCACACGGATTTCCAGTCCCGACATGCCAGTCGCGTGGCAGTTTGCGACGTAGAGCAGAGCGTCGAAAAGCGTTGCGGCGCCGCCGTCGATCGGCCGGCCTCGCAAGGGTTCGAGCAGCGGCAGAAGGTGGTCGACGAGCCCCGCCGCGCCAAACCGTGTGTCGAGAAGCCCACCGAAGAACGACCCCTCGCCGCGTCGCACGTCTTGCGCTCGCGCCGCTTGCACGAACTTGGCTACCCGACCCTCGCGCGTCTTCACCCCTTTCAACGCGCGCAGTCCCTCGTCGCCCTGCGCGGCCCAGGAGTCGACGACCAGCCCTGCATCCGCCTCGCTGATGCGGCCCAGCATCAGGTCGTCGAGCTTGTTGAGGCGGGTCGACCAGCCTCTCGCATCGCCCCCTTTCAAGCGCCAGTCGGTGTCGCGCGCCGCGAGCAGGAAGAACACGTTCTGCCGCCCCGCCCAGTGCAACCTTTCCGCCGCGGACCAGATATCGTCGATCAATCCTTCCGCATCGTCGGCGACGATCAGCCACTTTCTGGCCAGATCAAGCTTAACGACCGCCTCGGGGTTCAACCCCGCGTCCGTTGCCGGGCGATAGAGAACCGTCCATTCGCCGCCTCGCGCCGTCTGCGCCAGGGCTTGCAGCAGCGCCGTCGATTTTCCCTCGCCCCCCGCCGCGCGAAGAAGCTGCATTCCACACCCGCTCGCGACGCCTGCCGCGAGCCGGGAGATCAGCGTATCGGCATGACGGAGGCGTGGGATCATAGGGCTGATCGCGTGGCGCAGCGTCGGCACCGCCCCGTCGAAAAACCGCACCGCTTCGACGCTCGTCAGGGGTGGTTCCGCGTCCAACGCCTGTGGGGTCACGGCGCGCCAGCCGGGAAGCGGGGAAGTCTCGATCTCCGCTCGAGCCGCAGGCGTGAAACCGAGGGTGTCGATCAACTCATCAAAGAAGGTGTGGCAGTCGACCCCACAGAAGAATGAAATCTTGCCCTGCGCGACGCCCGCGACGAACTTCTTGAAGAGAGCTTCATTTTCCGCCCGGACGATAACCGGGTTCTTGTCATAGGAGCACCAGGAGACGGCCCCCCGGAAACCCGGATCGCTCAAGCAGTTCGCGATTGCGGTCGCGAAGATGTCGTCCCATCCGCTATAAGCCATGACGACAAGATGCGCGCCGTCCAGATGCCGTTGGAGGGACTGCTGCAATTGCGGTCGCGGCGCCAGCAATTGCTGCGGTCGATGCAGTGTCGTTGAGTCACGCCAATAGCCGTGCAAATGAAATACGTCGATCTCGCTCCTGCTCGACTTGACTGCGGCGTTAATCGAGCCATCCAGAGGAATGTTGGCTGTCTTGGCGACGAAGCCCCGATCCCTCAGGGCGACCTCTATCAGCGGATCAAAGTTCGTCGTGAAGATTGGGCCGGGAAAGCGGTCCGGATCGAGGCGCATCACCCGCGCCAAGCCGCGTTGGGCGCGGGTCATCTCCCAATCGCCGGGGTTGCCGTCATAGTTGGCTATCGGGTCGAGGGGCGGCGCTCCCGGCCTGCGGGCGCGCAGAACGGCGGCCTTTACGATGTCGGCGGCCGCCGGCGCGCCAATCGCATCGTAAACGAAGCCCATCGCGGTCTGGTAGCGCAGCGGGCCGGAACAGCCCGCAAGCTCTTCCTCCAAACGTTTTGAGAACTGATCGCCGCTTAGGGCGGCCCGCTCCCGAACGACGTCTATGAAGCCCTCGACGTTCGGAACGCCGACGCCGCGATCCAGAGAAAACGGAGCTCCCAACAGAAAACTGATCGGCAGCCGCTCGTTGTCGGAGCCGCTTAGTCTCAATCTCAGGAGGCTTGAATCCCTGATTTCTATGGTCATGCGGCACAAGGTGCTAGAGCGCGACCGAAAATACAATCATGATCTGAACAGCCAGAGGCGCGTAAGATACGGCGCGCGCAAGCTTGTGTTCGTTCCGCAAAATGAGTGCCTTCCATTCTGCTTCCTGGCGAATGGCTCGACTATCAAGCGGCCGCCTTGGGCTCATACGTCCAAAAGTGTTCATGAAATCATCGGACAGTTCGGATGTTCGTAATCGGCCGCGAGAAGCCGTCCGACGCCAAGCCCGTGAACGGCAGCTGTCCCGATCTTGTTGCTCCAGAGCCGCCATTCCGATTCTAGCCAACGCCTGTCGTTTGGGGGCGGTTCGCGGAACGTCCGACTTTGGGTCGATTCCGGTCGCTCGGCGCGGGAGCCAACCGTCAGGCTTTGACCCCTAGCTCACATGATGCGCCTTCTCCAGCCCATAGACCGGCGTCGGCAGCCCCTCCATGCGGGCCTTCAACTGCAGCGACAGATATTGCGAATAATGCCTGGACTGGTGGAGGTTGCCGCCGTGGAACCACAGGCCCGCCTGCTGGGTCGGCTTCCACATATTGCGCAATTCGCCTTCCCAGGGGCCGGGGTCCTTGGTCGTGGCGGAGCCGAGGCCCCACACCTTGCCGACCTTGTCGGCGACTTCTTTCGAGATCAGCGCCGCCGCCCAGCCGTTCATCGAGCCGTAGCCGGTGGCGTAGACGATGAGATCGGCGGGCAGTTCGGTTCCGTCGCTCAGCAGAACCGAGTGCTTGTTGATCTTCTCGACGCTGACGCCGCTCTTTAGTTTGATCTTGCCCTCGGCGATCAGTTCGGACGCGCCGACATCGATATAATAGCCCGAACCGCGCCGCAGATATTTCATCGTGAGGCCCGAGCCGTCGTCGCCCCAATCGTGGAGGAAGCCGACTTTCTTGAGCTTCTTGTAAAGATCGGCGTCGCGCTTGGCGATCTCCTTGGCGATCGGCATCTCGAACTCGTGCTTGATCGCATAGGGAATCGACGCGTTGATCATGTCGGCCTTGTCGACGTCGATGCCCGCCTTCACCGCCCGCTCGGAATAGAGCTCGCCGAGCCCGAGCTCCATCAGCGTGTCGGATCTCGAGACATGCGTCGAGGAGCGCTGCACCATCGTCACGTCGGCGCCATGCTCCCAAAGATCGGCGCAAATATCATGCGCCGAATTGTTGGAGCCGATGACGACGCATTGCTTGCCCTTGAATTCCGCGCCGCCGGGATGGCGGCTCGAATGATGCTGCACGCCGGCGAAATCCTCCATTCCAGGGAAATCGGGCATGTTCGCCACGCCGGCCATGCCGGTCGCCAGCACCAATTGCTTGGGATGCAGCGTCACCGATTCTCCCGCGCGATCGACGACCACCGTCCAGGTCTTCGTCTTGTCGTCGAATTTGGCGCTCTTGCATTCGCTCGAAGGCCAATAATTGAGCTCCATCACCTTGGCGTACATTTCGAGCCAGTCGGCGATCTTGTCCTTGGGCGAGAAGACCGGCCAATCGTCGGGAAACGGCAGATAGGGCAGATGGTCGTACCAGACGGGATCGTGCAGGCAGAGCGATTTATAGCGCTTGCGCCACTGGTCGCCCGGCCGCTCGTGCTTGTCGAGAATGATGGTCGGCACGCCGAGCCGCTTCAATCGCGCGCCCAGCGCGACGCCGCCCTGGCCGCCCCCGACGATGAGGCAATAGGGCTGGCGGCTGATTCCAAGCTCGGCCTCTTCGCGCGCCTTGCGCTCGGCCCAGGTTTCGCGCCCCTTGATGACGCCGTGCTGCGCGCCCATGTCGCGCTTGGGGCCGCGCTTTTCCTCGAAGCCTTTGAGCTCGGTCATCGATGTCAGCAACGTCCAGCATTTGCCGCCCTTCAGGCGGATATGGCCGTGACAGCGCGCCAGCGCGGTCTCGAAGGCGAGCCAGCCCTCCGTGACGTCGTCCGCCTCGCTCGCCTCGCCCTCGATCGACCAATGCGAAGGCTTCACGTCGGCAAGGCGGGCGCGCAGCATTTCGGCGACGGCCGGCCGGCCCTCCAGCGTCTTGATGTTCCAGGTGAAAGCGATGAGATCGCGCCAATAGCAATCCTTGTGGAACAGGCCGGCGGCCGCCTCGATATCCGACGCGCCGAGCGCTTTGGCGAATTTCTTCAGCCAGCGCGACAAGCGCTGGGCCGATTCGGTCTTGGCCATGAACCTATTCCTCCCGCGGCAAGATTGGACATCTTGCTCCGATGTTCTTTCGCCCGATGACGCGCCGCCCGCCTGCATCGTCTTTCGAGGACGAAGGATTGGACCCGCCAAGCCGGAGCGGCGCATCGACGGAGGGCATTCTGCCCAGCGGCGGCGGGTTTAGGCAAGGGGCTGCGCTTGGAGGCTGTCCGGCCACGCCGCCAAGACGCCGTCAAGTCGCTACGCGACTCCTCCACTTCGTTACGGCGCCTTCGGCGTGACTGCGTCTCGTCGGCGCGGCAAATTGCCTCCATATCTCTTTGGTGAGTCGAGCGGCCCTTGGCCGCTTCGGTCACCAAAGAGACATGGTGGCCAAACGCCATCGGCGAGCGGAGCGGTCAAGTCTCGCGAAGCTCTTGCGAAGCGACCGCCGAAGGCGGCTTGGACTTGACGGCGAGCCCGGCGATGGCAGCGCAACGGGCAAAATTGAAACGCCCTGCCCCATCCCCGTCAAAGCGGCCGTCCGCGAGACGACGCCGGTTTACGCGAACGCCGATCCTTGCAATCCTGCCCCTGCAATAAGCGGCGCGGCGATATCAGGAGGGTTCGATGGGCGGAACGGGCAAAGGCGCTAGCCTCACAACCGCGCTGCTGGCGACAGCGCTCTGGCTCCAGGCGATGCACGCGCTGGCCTTCGCGGATCGCTCGCTCGCCGAGGCGCCGCGCGGCGCCGTCTTGCTGGCGCAAGCCCAGGAGAGCGGGACCTTTCGCGGCGTTGGAATCGTCACGGCTGTCGAACCGGCCACCGGCGCGCTGACCCTCGATCATGAGGAGATCAAAGGCCTGATGCCGGCGATGGAGATGATGTATAACGTGAAGGCTCGCGCCTTGAGCGCGGACTTGCGCAAAGGCGACAAGGTCGAGTTTAGCCTCGACGCGAAGAGCTACACGATCCTCGACGTCAAGGTGATCGAACGCGCGAAGTGACCCGTCGCGAATGTTTGTGCGCAGCGTGATTGCGCGCTAAAATCAGGCCCGCAAAGAGACGATCTGCGAGCGAAGCAGTCAGGCGTCATTGCGGGCGGCAGGATTCCAGCGGCGGCGCTCGGCCCATCAAACTGTCGCATGATTGCCGTCAGGATCATCGCCCGGACCGAGGGGACGCGAGATGACAAAGGTTTTCTGCGGCGCGGCTGTGATCGCGGCGCTTTGCTTGGGGCCGTCCTTCACAGCCGCGCAGGCGCTCCCGAAGGTCACCGCGCAACCCGACCCCGGGCCGGCGGTCGCGCCCTATGTGATCGACCCCGCCGACGACGCGCCGCTGACCCATGACGAGATGGCGGCGCTGGTGCGCAACAAGATCAGATATGTGTTCGTCCTCTTCAACGAGAACCATTCGTTCGACAACGAATACGGAACTTTTCCCGGCGTCGACGGCCTCTATTCGGACGGCGTCAAACCCCGCGCCGCCGCCGCCACGCCCGGCTTTACGCAAGTCTACACGGATGTGAACGGCGCCGCTGTCACGGTGCAGCCGTTCCGGATCGGGCCCGAGCAGAACGCCTCGTTCCTCGACAGCGTCGACCACACCCACAAGGGCCTCGCCAGGAAGCTGCATGTCGTCGATTCCATCGCCCGCATGGACCAGTTCTCGGCCGACGAATATGCGAAATACGCCAAGGCCGGCAATAATATGAGCCAGGCGCAGGGCATGCAGTTCGCGCGCGTCGTAATGGCCCATGTCGATTGCGACACCATTCCGTTTTTCTGGAATTTCGCCAGCCGGTTCACGATCTTCGACAGGATTTTCGCGACAGAGGATACGCCTTCGACCCCCAACGCCATCGCGATGATCGCGGGCCAGGCGGGCGAGACGCAATGGGTCAAACATGCGGCGGACGCCCCGCCGGCGCTGCCGATGAGCGGAACGATCAACGGCAGCGCCTATGCCGGAACCGGCAACCCGCAAACCGTTCCCATCGTCAACGATCCGAACCCCTATTGGGGCTCTCAATACGATTTAACCGCGGCCGACCGGCAGCCGACCTCTCCCGGCGAATATTACGCGCCCGGCAATATCGCGGAAAATCTGACCTTCGCGACGGTCCCGCTGACCGCCATGGGCGGCGAGATCGCGGACCGGACAAAGCGCGACTTCAATCCTCAGATGGATCTTGCCGACATCCAGAAGGACATCCCGTTCATCCAAGGGCTGAGCCGCCCGCCGCTGACCTGGGGCTGGTATCAGAACGGCTATGATCTCGAGCCGAGCGACAAGAGCGGCGCGGCCTCGCATGAAAATTATGTCGCCCATCACGCGGGGCCGCAATATTTCGGTTATCTCGCCAACAATGCCGAGGAACATAAAAAAATGCACGGCGAGGGCGATTTCTTCGCCGACCTCGCCAATCACGCACTGCCGAAAGAGGGCGGCGTCTTCTATGTGAGGGGCGGCTTCAGGAACATTCGCGGCGCGACGCCGCCGATCCAAAACCCGCGCTATCCCAATCCTGCCGGCCTTACCGCCGACGAGATCAAGGCGATCGACCTGGCGAAATCGGGCGACGACGATCATCCCGCCTATAGCGACCGTCAGATCAGCGAGGCGATGAACGCCGAGGCGATCAACGCGATCGCCGGCGATGCGGATTTGTGGCGCCAGAGCGCGATCGTCATCGCCTATGACGAATCGGACGGCTTCTTCGATCACGCGCCGCCGCGCATCCTGTCCTATGGTCCCGACGGCCTGCCGCTGGCGCGCGGCGTCCGCGTGCCGCTGCTGCTGATCTCGCCTTATGCGCGGGCCCATGCGGCCTCGCATGCCGAGGGCGACAACAACGCCGTCATCGAGACCATCAACGCGGTGTTCGACCTGCCGCCCCTGTCCTCGCTGCCCGACGAAGCCGAAGCGCTTGCGGCGGGCGATTCGCCCCAGTTCAATAAATTCGGCCCCGAGGGCTTCCACCAGAAGTTCCTCGGCCCGCGCGACGCCAATTCGCCGATCGCCGACAGTCTGCTGTCCGGTTTCAGTCCGAAGCGCTTGCGCGGCGAGGCCGCGCCTTTGCCGGCCGAATATGCGATGACGCCAAAGGACGTCTTGTGGACGCTGCCCCATTACGGCGGCCAAGGCTGCAAGGCGATCGGCGTGACGCCGGAGGACCAGCGCCAGCATATTTCGGCGCCGCCGCCGGCCAATTTCAACACGCTGCCCGCCACTTTGCCGGCCTATAATTGAGGAGGGGCAGGTTGGGAAAAATGCCGATCTGGACCAGGGCGCTCGCCTTGGCGATGGTCGTGACGGCGACGTCGAGCGCCAGCGCTTTGGCCGGTCCGGTGGCGGACCGCATCAAGGCGGGCCGAATCATCCGTTGCGGCGCCGTCGAGAGGCCGGGCCTGCTCGAGCCCGGCCAGGACGGAACGCCGCGCGGGCTGCTCGTCGATCTCTGCCGGGCGTTCGGCGTCGCCGCGGCCGGGCCGTCCGTCGCGGTTGCGATGGATTTTTACGACGCCGATGCGACCTATGACGCGGTCCGTGCGGGGAGTGAGGACGTTTTCTTCCTTACCGGCTCGGAAATCGTCGACCAGAAGCTTGCCGGCAAGATCATGCCCGGCCCCGTCGTGTTCGCGGAGACCTCCGCCTTGATGGTCGCGGAGGGCTCCGGCGCCCAGCGCCCGGCCGATCTTGCGGGCCAGCCGATCTGCTTCCTGCAGGGCGACGCGTCGCATCGTCACCTCGAGGCTTTCTTCGCGGCCCGGCGCGTGGCGTTCGTGCGGATGGGCTATCAGGAAGAGAGCGAGCTTTACGACGCTTTCGACGCGCAAGTCTGCCCCGCCATGGCGGGCGAGGCGACGACCCTCGCGCGGGTGCGTCTCGAAGGCGGCAAGAACCGCCGCAACGGGCGCATCCTGTCCGAACCGCTCGCCAGTTTCCCGATCCTCGCCGCGACGAGCCCTCGCGATGGGGAATGGTCGGCCGTGGTTTCCTGGACTTTCGCGACGCTGATCGACGCCGACCGGCCCAAGCAGGATTGGGCCGCCGGCGGCCTAGACAGTCTGCCCCTCGAGGCGGCCGGGCTGGGGCTTGAAGCCGGATGGCAAAAGACGGTTCTGGCCGCGGGCGGCGGCTATGCGCAGATGCTGCGCCGGAATGTCGGCGACGCCTCGCCGCTCAAGCTTCCCGCCGGGCTCAACGCGCTCGCCGGCGCCGGGGGTTTGATGACGCCGCCCTATGCGGAATGAGCCCGGCGGGATCGTTCGAGCCCGTCGCGAAAATCAAGCCAGCGCGATCGCCGCCACGAGCCGTCCGTAGTCGGGCTCCCCGCGGTGGGTCGCGCGGCGGTAGCTGAAAAAGCGCGCTTCGTCGCTATAGGTGTCGAGCCCGAGATCCTCAAATCGCGCGATGCCGCTCCGGGCGATTCGCATGGCGATGAAGCCGTGCAGATCGAACATCGAACGCCCCGGATTGAGGCTCGGCGCAAAAAACGAGCCGGCGCCGGGTTCGGCCGCGGCGAAAGCCGCGACAAATTCGGCGCCGACTTCGTAGGAAGGCTGGGCGATCGTCGGCCCAAGCGCGGCGACGATATCCTTGGCCCGCGCGCCAAGCCGCTCCATGGCGGCGACAGTCGCCTCGATGATTCCGGCCAGCGCGCCTCGCCAGCCGGCATGGGCGGCGCCGATCACCCCGGCTCTCGGCTCGGCGAACAGCAGGATGCCGCAATCGGCCCCGGTCACGCCGAGACCGAGGCCCGGCGTCGCGGTGACGAGCGCGTCGCAACGCGGACGCGCGTCGGACGGCCAGGGCGCCTCGACCGCCAGCGCGTCGGGCGTATGCGCCTGGTAGGGAATCAGCAGCCGGCCCGCCTCGATGCCGAGCGCGGCGGCCATGCGGGCGCGGTTGTCGCTAACCGCCTGCGCGTCGTCGCGCGATCCGACGCCGCCGTTGAGCGAAGCGTAGACGCCTTGCGAGACGCCGCCGCGACGGGTGAAGAATCCATGCGCGAGGCCCGGCCCGCGTAAGCCCGCCGATTGCAGGAACTCGGGCGCGGCCAGACTCACGCCGCGCCCCGCGAAAGCCCCTGGAAGCCGGGCGGGACGGGCAATTGGCGATGGGCGACGACCATCGCCTTGAACAGGGCGCCCATCTCGCCGACGCCCTTGCCGGTGAGGCGCGCCCGCGCCGCTTCGATGTCGGCGGCCTGCGCGGCGCCGGCGCGGCTTATCAAAGCCTGGGCGCGCTGGTCGAGGCCAAGCGCCTTCAGGAAATCGCCCTGGTCGATCGGGCCGTAGACCGCGGCGCCGGAGGCCAGGGCGCTGCGCGCCATGGCGGCAAAATCGACATGGGCGGTGATGTCGGCTTCGCCCGGGTCGATCAGCGGATCGACCTTGCGGTGGGCGCGCAGCGCCTGCAGCGTATCGCCAAAGCCCGTCGCGACATGGCCATAGTCGATGAACAGGGCCGCGCCGCCGTGGCGCGCCAGGCGCGCGCCGAGTTCGAACATCAAGCGGTGGCCGGCGGCGCTGATCTCGAGCACGTCGCCCTCATGCGCCGGGACATTGATGAAGCGTTCCGGCTCGGCGGCGAGGCTAAGCGCCAGATTGCCGGAATTGTCGAGGCCGACCAGCCTCTCGCGCCAACCGCGCGACCCCCGCACATATTGCCGGATCGGCAAGGCGTCGAGGAATTCATTGGCGAGGATGATCGCCGGACCGTCCGGCGCCTCGTCCAGTTGCGCCGCCCAGCAGACCGGCGCGCCGGCCGTCAGCAAAGTATCGTGCTGGACGGCGGCCAGCGTCGGGCTCGCCTCGATCAGGCAGACATCGAGCGCGGCGCGAAACTCCGGCGCGACGCGCGCCGCGCGCAGCGCGTCGCTCATCAAGGTGCCGCGGCCGGGACCAAGCTCGATCAGGCGCAAGGGGTTGGGGCCGCCCATCGCCGCCCACACCTCGGCGGCCCACAGGCCGATCAACTCGCCGAACATCTGGCTGATTTCCGGCGCCGTCGTGAAATCGCCCTCGGCGCCGAAGGGATCGCGGCCCATGTAATAGCCATGCGCGGGATGGGTGAGCGCCAGCGCCATGTAGCGCTCGAGCGAGATCGGGCCTTCCTGGCCGATCAGCGCCTTTATCTCATCCCCCAGCGCGCTCATCGGTGCTCCCCAGCCCCTTTCGCAGACTCCAGAGAATCAGCCCTAAACCGATGATAACTAAAGGCGCGGACAAAACCATGCCCATCGTCAGGCCGCCGCCGAGGTCTTCCAGGCGCGGATCGGGATCGCGGTAGAACTCGCAAAAGATCCGCGCCAGGCCGTAGAGCGCCCCGAAAGCGCCGGCGATGAGGCCAGGGCGCCGCAAGGCGCCAAGGCGCGTCGCGATCCACAGAATGACGAACAGCGCCAAGCCTTCGAGCAGCGCTTCGTAGATTTGGCTGGGATGGCGCGGCAGGCCGTCGGTCCCGGGAAAGATGACCGCCCAGGGCACGTCGGTCGGCCGGCCCCACAGTTCGGGCTTGATGAAATTGGCGATGCGGACGAAGAAAATGCCGATCGGCGCGACGAAGCAGGCAAGATCGAGCACCGTCAAAGCCGGCGCATGATAGCGCCAGGAGAACACGAGGATGCCGAGGGTGGCGCCGATCAGGCCGCCATGAAAGGCCATCCCGCCTTCCCAGATTTTGAAAATTTCGATCGGATGGGCGAAGTAGAAGCTCGGATCGTAGAACAGCACATTGCCAAGACGCCCGCCGACGATGACGCCGACGGCGCAATAAACCAGGAGATCGTCGATGCTGGCCGGGGTCGGCCGCGCCGCGCCGCGCCACAGGAATTCCTGGACGAGAACGCGCCGGATCAGCGCCCAACCGGCGACAAGTCCGGCAATATAGGCCAGTGCATACCAACGAACGGCGAACGGACCCAATTGAACGAGGATCGGATTGATCGTGGGAAAAGGCAAGACGAAGAGCGGCATGGGTCCAGCCGTGATGCGCTGATGCGCCCCCTCGCGTCAAGGCCGCGGGCCGCGGACGCCAGGCTTTCGCCCAGGTTTCGGCGGGTCGCGCCGATCCGACGCGCGCGGCCTGTCGTCCATGCCGCTGTCGCGCGATCCCTTGGCTTGCGGCGCTTTGCGTCGTTGCGATCGCGCGCGCTTTGCGGTAAATGCCGGACCCATGGCTCCCGAAGCGCTTTGAGGCACTGGCATGGCGGACGATCATTCTGTTGCGACGGCGGACGACGACAGGGACATCCCCGCGCATGAGGCGACCTATTCGGCCTTTCTCGCGCTGACCGAGACGACGATCGTCGCGCTGATCTGCATTTTGCTCGAACTCGTTCTGTGGGGCCTCAAGGGCCAAGGGTTCGTCGCTTTGATCGGCTTCCTGCTCACCGCCGGCGCGGCGACGTTCGGCTTCCAGACGGGTTTGACCTGGCGCGCCGTGCTGCCGGTTTTCGTGCTGCTGGGCCTGGCCTGCATCGTCCTTTAGCGACGGGCGCTTTGCGGCGGCCAAGCGCTCCTCTTCATCGTCCCGCTTCGCTAGAGGATTGACCCATGCTGATTGGGGTTGTCGCCGAAACCGATCCGTTGGAGACCCGCGTCGCGGCGAGCGCCGAGACCGTCAAGAAATTCGTCGCTTTGGGCGCTGAATTTTCCGTGCAGCACGGCGCGGGCCTCAACGCCGGCGTGACCGACGCCGATTACGAGGGCGCGGGCGCAAGAATGGCGAGCGCCGCCGAAGTGCTGTCGGGCGCCGACGTGCTGCTCAAGGTGCGCCGGCCGAGCGGCATGGAGCTTGGCCAGATCAAACGCGGCGCGATCGTCGTGGCGATCATGGACCCTTACGGCCATATTCCGGCGATCGAGGCGATGGCCAAGGCGGGCGTCGACGCCTTTGCGATGGAATTGATGCCGCGCATCACCAGGGCGCAGGGGATGGACGTGCTCTCCAGCCAGGCCAATCTTGCCGGCTATCGCGCGGTGATCGACGCGGCGACCGAATATGGCCGCGCCTTGCCGATGATGATGACGCCGGCCGGCACCGTGCCGGCCGCCAAATTCTTCATCATGGGCGTCGGCGTCGCCGGGCTGCAGGCGATCGCCACCGCCCGGCGCCTGGGCGCCGTGGTGACCGCGACCGACGTGCGTCCCGCCACCAAGGAGCAGGTCGAATCGCTCGGCGCGAAATTCGTCGCCGTCGAGGACGAGGAATTCAAGCAGGCCGAGACGGCGGGCGGCTACGCCAAGGAAATGTCGAGCGACTATCAGGCCAAACAGGCGGCCCTCGTCGCCGCGCATATCGCCAAGCAGGATGTGGTCATCACCACGGCGCTGATTCCGGGCCGCCCGGCGCCGCGCCTTGTCAGCGCCGCCATGGTCCAATCGATGCGGCCGGGCTCGGTCATCGTCGATCTGGCGGTCGAGCGCGGCGGCAATTGCGAACTCGCCAAATCCGGCGAACTGGTGACGACGAGCGGGGGCGTCAAGATCGTCGGCTATTCCAGCGTCACGCGGTTGGCCGCGACCGCCTCCGCCCTTTACGCGCGCAATCTCTACGCCTTCGTCGAGACCATGATCGACAAGGCGGCCAAGAGCCTGGCGGTCAAATGGGACGACGAACTCGTCAAGGCGACCTGCCTGACCCGCGACGGCGCGATCGTTCATCCCAACTTTCAACCCAAGACCTAGTATGAATGCGCCGCACGCACAGACGTGGGCCGGCCCCACGCCTTTGACGCCAAAGAGGGCCAGATGGACAATCTCGATTCGACAATCGCCAATCTGAAAGACGCGGCCGACGCCGCCGAGAAGGCGGCCCGCGCGGCGCAGACCTACGCCGAGCAACTGGCCGCCGCCGGTCACGCCGCGACCGGCGGGGCGGTCGATCCCTTCGTGTTTCGCCTGGCGATTTTCGCCCTGGCGGTATGCGTCGGCTATTACGTCGTGTGGTCGGTGACCCCCGCGCTGCATACGCCGCTGATGTCGGTGACCAATGCGATTTCCTCGGTGATTGTGGTCGGCGCGCTGCTGTCGGTCGGCGTCGGGGGAATCGAAAGCGGCTCGGGCTTTGCGCGGCTGGTCGGATTTCTCGCGCTGATCCTGGCCTCCGTCAACATATTCGGCGGCTTCATGGTCACCGAGCGCATGCTCGCCATGTATAAGAAGAAGGGGGCGGCCAAGTGAACGCCAATTTCGCCGCCCTTCTCTATCTGATTGCCGGAATCCTGTTCATCCTCGCCTTGCGCGGCCTGTCCTCGCCGGCCAGTTCCCGCCAGGGCAATCGCTTCGGCATGATCGGCATGGCGATCGCCATCGTGACGACGCTGGCGCTGAGCCCGCCCGCCAGCTTCTTCTCCTGGATCCTCGTCGTGCTGGGCTTTGCGATCGGCGGCGGTTTTGGCATATGGCGCGCGCGCACGGTGCAGATGACCGCCATGCCGCAGCTGGTGGCGATGTTCCATTCGCTGGTCGGCCTTGCCGCCGTGCTGGTGGCCGCCGGCGCGCTCTATGCGCCGCAGGCTTTCGGCATCGGCGAGCGCGGCGACATCCATGGCGCGAGCCTCGTCGAAATGTCGCTGGGCCTCGCCATCGGCGCGATGACGTTCACCGGCTCGATCATCGCCTTCCTGAAGCTCGACGGGCGCATGTCGGGCAAGCCGATCATGCTGCCGCAGCGCCATGTCATCAACCTCGGCCTCGCCGTGGCGCTCGTGCTGATGGTCGTGCTGTTCGTGGCGACGCAATCGGCGATCTTCTTCTGGCTCATCGCGCTGGCTGCGCTGGCGCTGGGCGTGCTGTTGATCGTGCCGATCGGCGGCGCCGACATGCCGGTCGTCGTCTCCATGCTCAATTCCTATTCGGGCTGGGCGGCAGCCGGCATCGGCTTCACGCTGGGCAATCTGGCGCTCATCATCACCGGCGCCCTGGTCGGCTCGTCCGGCGCGATCTTGTCCTACATCATGTGCAAGGGCATGAACCGCTCGTTCATCGCGGTGATTCTCGGCGGCTTTGGCGGCGAGACAGCCGGCCCCGCCGCCGGCGCCGAGCAGCGCCCCGTCAAGCAGGGCTCGGCCGAAGACGCCGCCTTCATGATGAAGAACGCCTCCAAGGTCATCATCGTGCCGGGCTACGGCATGGCGGTCGCCCAGGCGCAGCACGCGTTGCGCGAAATGGCCGACCTTCTCAAAAAAGACGGCGTCGAGGTCAAATATGCGATCCATCCGGTGGCCGGGCGCATGCCGGGCCATATGAACGTGCTGCTCGCCGAAGCCAACGTGCCCTATGACGAAGTGTTCGAGCTCGAGGACATCAACAGCGAATTCGCGCAGGCCGACGTCGCCTATGTCATCGGCGCCAATGACGTGACCAATCCGGCCGCCAAGACCGACCCGAAATCGCCGATCTACGGCATGCCGATCCTCGATGTCGAGAAGGCCAAGACGGTGCTGTTCGTCAAGCGCGGCATGGGATCGGGCTATGCCGGCGTCGAGAACGAGCTGTTCTTTCGCGACAATACGATGATGCTGTTTGGCGACGCCAAGAAGGTGACCGATTCGATCGTCAAGGCGCTGGCGCATTGACGGAGGCCGGTCCCGGCCGGTCGTCGGCCGGCGGCTAGGATTGCGATGTCCATCCTTCTTGCCTGCGTCGCGCTTTATGTCCTCGCGCTTGCGGCGGTTGCGCTCGGACAACGCAGACTGCTGTATTTCCCCTATGCGAGGGCCATGGCGCCGGCCTCGGCCGGATTGGCGCAGGCCGAAGTCCTTCATCTGCAAACCGAAGACGGCGAGACTCTCCTGGCCTGGTTCGTCGCGCCCTCGCCCGGCCGGCCGCTGATCCTCTATTTTCACGGCAACGCCGAGGGTCTGGCGGCCAGAGGCCTGCGGTTCGAGAAACTGACCGAAACGGGCGACGGGCTGCTGGCCGTGGAATATCGCGGCTATCCCGGATCGACGGGCCGGCCTTCCGAAAAGGGCCTGCTGCGCGATGGCGAGGCGACCTATGTCAAGGCGCTGGCGCTAGGCGTTCCTCCCGCCCGTATCGTCGCGATGGGCGAATCGCTGGGAAGCGGCGTCGCGGTCGATCTTGCGGCGCGACGCGAGGTTGGCGCGCTGGTCCTCGACTCCCCCTATTCCTCCATCGTCGACGTCGCGGCGGCGCTTTTCTGGATGTTTCCGGTGCGGCGGCTGCTACGCGATCAGTTCCGTTCCGACGAGAAAATCGGCAAGGTCCGCGCGCCGACGCTGATGATTCATGGAAGCAGCGACACGACGGTGCCGATCCGCTTTGGCGAGAAACTGTTCGCGCTCGCCAAAGAGCCCAAGCGCTTCATCCGCGTCGACGGCGAGGGCCATCTCGCGCTGGGATTGGTCATTCCTGAGGTTCTGCAATGGATCGACGAGGCGATGGCGCATTGACGGAGGCCGGTCCCGCACGGACTCGCCATCGTCGGGGGGCGGCTAGGATGGCGATTTCGATCCTCCTTGCGTGCTTGGCGCTTTACCTCGTTGTGCTCGCGGCGCTCACGCTCGGCCAGCGCAAACTGCTGTATTTCCCCTATTCGAGGGTCGCAGCGCCGGCCGCTGTCGGGCTTGCGAAGGCGCAAGTTCTGCATCTGCAAACCGAGGACGGCGAGACTCTGTTGGCCTGGTTCGTCGCCCCCTCGCCCGGAAGGCCGTTGATCCTCTATTTTCACGGCAATTCCAACGGCCTGGCGGACACCGGCGAGCGCTTCCGCGACCTGACCGAAACGGGCGACGGATTGCTGGCCGTGGAATATCGCGGCTATCCCGGATCGACAGGCTTTCCCTCCGAACAAGGGCTGCTGCGCGACGCCGAGGCGACCTATGCCGAGGCGCTCGCCTTGGGCGTTCCCGCCGGCCGCATCGTCGCGATGGGCGAGTCGCTGGGCAGCGGCGTCGCCGTCGATCTTGCCGCGCGCCGCGAGGTCGGCGCATTGGTGCTCGATTCGCCCTATTCCTCGGTCGTCGACGTCGCCGCGGCGCGCCTGTGGATGTTTCCGGTGCGCGGGCTGATGAGCGATACGTTCCACTCCGAAGAGAAGATCGGCAAAGTCTCCGCGCCTGTCCTCATGGTGCATGGAACCGCCGATGCGACGATCCCGATTCGCTTTGGCGAAAAGCTGTTCGCGCTAGCCGGCGAGCCCAAGCGCTTCATCCGCGTCGAAGGCGGGGGGCATCCCGCTATGGGAACGGTCATCCCGCAGGTGTTGCAATGGATCGATGAGGCGATGGCGCGGACCGCGCCTTGAAGCGCCGGCGGCCTAGCGCAAGCGGGAGAGACCGTCGCGCGCCGTCTGGTTGTTGGCATCGACGGTGATGGCGCGGTTGTAGGATTCCATCGCCTTGGTCTTGTTGTTCTGCTTCTCATAGGCGACGCCGAGGCCCGCCCAGGCCTCCGCATTCTTGGCGTCGACGTTGAGGGCGGCGTCGAAATCCTCGATCGCCGCGTCATATTTGCCGGTGGCGATGAGGCTCTGCCCGCGCGCCTGATAGGGGGCGCCGGCGAAGGGGTCGCGGTCGATCGCATTGTTGAAATCGGTGATCGCCTGGGCGTGATTGCCCTGGCGCTGATAAATGAGCCCGCGCGCGTGAAAGGCCTGCGCGCCCTCCGGATTGAGCTTGATCGCCTGGTCGAGATCGGCGAGCGCCTCGGGCAGATGGCCTTGCGAGCGCAGGAGATTGGCGCGGCCGAGATAGGCGGCGGCATGGTTGGGATTGGCGACGATCGCCTGATTGAAATCGGCGAGCGCCGGGCCGTCCTTCTGAATCTGGCGATAGGCGAGCGCGCGGTTCGTATAGGCGCCGGCGAAATTGGGGTCGATCTGAATCGCCCTGCTGAAATCGTCGATGGCGTTCTGGTAGCGCCCGTTCTTCGCATAGGCGGCGCCGCGCGTGTTATAGGCGACCGAATCGTTGGGATTGCGCTGAATGACGTCGCTCAGCGAGGCGATATTGGCCGAACTTGCGCCCGACGTATCGGGTTCGACCTCCGCGACATTGGCGGTCGGCGGCGCGCCGAGGCCGACGGTTTCGCATCCCGCGAGTCCCAGCGCCGCGCCCGCGACGGCGAGTAGGCACAGGGCGGAAACGCGCGGGAGCCGGACCATTTTCTGCATTTCGCCTCGACCTCGCCGCGCCAGGATCTCGCGTCTCACAATAAAAGCCTGCGCCGAACAAATTGGTTGCGAAATAAGCAAAAAATGCGGCAAGCGCAGCTTCACCGCCACCGACGCAAAGAACCCCGCACGCGGCAATCTATTCAAGCAACGACAGGACGAGAGCCTGCGAGATCGCGAACCGGATCGCGGCGCCGGCCGTCAGCGAGGCGCGCCCATGACGGGCTTGGGCTTCATCGGCAGGAGACCCTCGCGCTGCAGTTTCTTGCGGGCGAGCTTGCGGGCCCGGCGGATCGCCTCGGCCTTTTCGCGCGCCCGCTTTTCCGAAGGTTTCTCGTAATGGCCACGCAGTTTCATCTCGCGGAAAATTCCCTCGCGCTGCATTTTCTTCTTGAGCGCTTTGAGGGCCTGATCGACATTGTTGTCGCGGACGAGAACTTGCACGGGCGATCCTGTTTCTGAAGGCTGGCCTCAGCCTTGCATGGGAATGGGCGGCGAATGAGACAATAGAAAACCGCGGCGCTGCGAGAGCGGCCGAATATTCATAGCGCGCGGATAGCAGACTCAAGGCTCAATGTCCAGAGATTGTCGGCGCCGTCGGCCGCCTCCGGCAGGATGCGCGTCACATGGCCCATCTTGCGGCCGGGGCGGGCCTCCACCTTGCCGTAAAGGTGAAGGCAGAGGTCGGGCCGGGCGAGAATCTCGCGCCAGTGCGCCGCTTCCTGGCCGATCAGATTATGCATTTCGATGCGCCCGCGCCGCGTCGTCGCTCCCAGCGGCCAGCCGGCGATGGCGCGCACATGCTGCTCGAATTGCGATGTCTGCGCGCCGTCGATCGTCCAATGCCCGGAATTATGGACGCGCGGCGCCAATTCGTTGACGATAAGGCTTTCAGCGCCGTCGGCTTGGCGAACCACGAACATTTCGACGGCGAGAACGCCGACATAATCGAGCGCCTCCAGGATCTGCCGGGCGATCGCCGCCGCCTTGGCCGCCGTCGCCGGGGCGATCGCCGCCGGCACGCGGGTGCGCGCCAGAATATGGCGCTCATGCTGGTTCTCGCAGATATCGAAGGCCGCAAAATCGCCCGCCAGGCCGCGCGCGGCGACCACCGACACTTCGCGCTCGAAATCGACGAAGCCTTCGAGGATGGTCGGCGCCCCGCCAAGGCCGCGATGGAGCGCGGAAAGATTGGATCCTTCGCGAATCAGCGCCTGGCCCTTGCCGTCATAGCCGAAGCGCCGCGTCTTGAGGATCGAGGGGCGGCCGAGAGCGGCGACTGCGCGCACCAGGGCGCCGGCGTCCTCGACGCCCATGAAAGGCGCGGTCGCCAGGCCAAGCTCGCGCAGGAACGACTTTTCGACCAATCGGTCCTGGGTCAGCGAAAGCGCCCGAACGCCCGGCCGCACCGGACGCATGGCCGAGAGGAAATCGACGCAGGGCGTCGGGACGTTCTCGAATTCATAAGTGACGACATCGACCGTCTCGGCGAACCGCGCCAGCGCGCCCTCGTCCTCATAGGCCGCGACCGTTGCGGCGCTCGCCACGTCGAAGGCGGGGGCCTCGGCTTCGGGCGCGAACAAATGGCTGCGCAGGCCCAGCCTCGCGGCGGCCATCGCCAGCATCCGGCCAAGCTGTCCGGCGCCCAGAATGCCGATGGTCGCGCCGGGGGCCAGGATCATCGTCGGCCGGTTCCGGCGTCGGTCGGCCGGTCGGCGACCGAATGCGTATGGGCGGCGCGCCAGGCGTCGAGCCGGTCGGCGAGGGCCGCGTCGCTGAGCGCGAGCACCGCGGCGGCCAAAAGCGCCGCATTGATGGCGCCGGGCTCGCCGATCGCCAGCGTTCCCACCGGCACGCCGGCCGGCATCTGGACGATCGACAGCAGGCTGTCCTGTCCCGAAAGGGCTTTCGACGCCACGGGAACGCCGAACACCGGCAGCGGCGTGAACGCCGCCGTCATGCCCGGCAGATGGGCTGCCCCGCCCGCCCCGGCGATGATCACTTTGAAGCCGGCCGCGCGCGCCCCCTTGGCGAAGGCGACCAGCCGGTCAGGCGTGCGATGGGCGGAGACGATCTGCGCGTCATAGCCGATCGCCAGATCCTCGAGCGTCTCGGCGGCGCGGCGCATGGTCGCCCAGTCCGACTGGCTTCCCATGACGATGGCGACGGGTTTCGGATTGGGCGCCAATGGCTTGTCCAGTTGCGGGAAACGTCAAAGCCGAAGGGTCCAACCGCATAAACGATGGGCCCCGGCGGCGCAAGGCGCGAGGCCCGCCGCCGCCTGCCTCAAGCGATGATATCGGGCGTCGACAAGTCCTCCAGCAGCGTCAGGCGATCGCGCAAGGCCAGTTTGCGCTTCTTCAGCCGCTGCATTTGCAGGCGGTCGGCGGCGCCGGCATTGTCCAAAGCCTCGATCGCCGCGTCGAGGTCGCGATGCTCCACCCGCAGGCGTTCGATCTGGCGTCGCATTTCGGCGCGCTCGGCCTCGCTCAACTCTTGTTGGGCCATTCGGCTCGCTCGGCTGATTCGTTGCGTATTTCGGCGCGACTCCCCGGACCGGCGATTATGCTTGCGAGCGCGCCAGTCCGCAAGCGCGGCGCGCCTCGAACCATGGAGGAATCGAGGCGGCGTTCCCGATTCGTCCAATTCGAACGGCTCTATAGAAGAATTGATCGCTGCGTCCTCATTCACGCCTTGAAACGCCCGCAAGCTGTGTCACAATTTGGTCGTCGATCATAACCAGGGAGTTCCTATATGTCCCTAGAGTCGCATCTCGTGGAGCTTGAGCGTCGTCACCAGTCGATCGAACTCGCGATCGCCGCTGAAAAGACGCATCCGGGAGCCGACGATCTGAAACTGGTCGAATTGAAGCGAAAAAAATTATTGCTGAAGGATGAAATCGAGAAGTTGCGGCAAGAGAAGCTCCTCGCGACCACGCATTGACGCGACGCGACAGGCTTCCGGGTTTGCGGGAAATTTTCTCAGGCGCGTAAGGCGTTGCGCCATTCCGCGGCGACGTTCTCGTCGACTTCGCGCGGGGCGTGGGTTTGCGCCAATTTGCTGAACGTTTGGGCGTCGCAGAGGCGCTCCAGGGCCCAGACCGCCATGCCGCGCACCAGGGGCGAGGCATGGCTGAGCCGCGCCATGACGATTGGGGCGAACGCGCGATTGCCGGAATTGCCGACCGCGATGAGAACGTTGCGCAGGAACCGGGCGTGGCCGATGCGCTTGACCGGGCCGCCGGCGAAGCGCTTGCGAAACGCCGCCTCGTCGAGCGCGGCAAGCTCGCCGAGGGCCGGCGCCTGGAGATCGTCGCGCGCCAGCAGTTTCGCCTCCCGCGAAACGCCCGCGAACTTGTTCCACGGACAGACCGCCAGGCAATCGTCGCAGCCGAAGATCCGGTTGCCGATCGGCGCGCGGAATTCGGCCGCTATCGGACCTTTGTGCTCGATGGTGAGATAGGCGATGCAGCGGCGCGCATCGAGGCGATAGGGCGCGGGGAAGGCCTGCGTCGGGCATATGTCGAGGCAGGCGCGGCAGGTTCCGCAATGATCGGCCTCGGCCTCGTCGGGCGGCAGATCGAGATCGGTGAAAACCGCGCCGAGAAACAGCCAGGAGCCGAACTCGCGCGAAACCAGATTGGTGTGCTTGCCTTGCCACCCGAGGCCCGCCGCGGCGGCGAGCGGCTTTTCCATCACCGGCGCGGTGTCGACGAAAACCTTGGCTTGCACGGGCTGAGCGGGGCTCGCCGAGGCGAGCCAGGCCGCCAATGTCTTCAGCCGTCCCTTCATGACGTCGTGATAGTCGCGGTTGCGCGCATAGACGGAAATGACGCCGGTCTCGCGCGCGCCGAGCCCCGCCAGCGGATCGTCGGCCGGCCCGTAATTGACGCCGACCATGACGATGCTTTTGACCTCGCTCCACAGCGCGAGCGGGTCGGCGCGACGCGCGAGGGTCTGCGCCATCCAGTCCATGTCGCCCTGCTCGCCGGCGGCGATCCAGCGGGCCAGGTTTTCGCCCGTCCCCTCCGGCAATCGCGGCGCGGCGATGCGGCAAATGTCAAATCCAAGCGCCTTGGCCCTGGCGCGCAGGTCGCCTAGAAATCGAGATTGGCGTAGGCCTCGACCGGGATCATGCCGCGCATCCGGTCGGCCAGCAGCGGACGGAACGAGGGGCGCGATTTCAGCCGCGCGTACCAGTTCTTCGCCGTTTCGTCTTCGGCCCATGGAACATCGCCCAGATAGTCAATGCACGACAGATGGGCCGCCGCCGCCAGATCGGCGAAACTCAGCCGGTCGCCGGCCAGCCAGTTACGCGAGCCGATGAGATGCCCGATATAGCGCAAATGATAGCGCACATTCGACCTGGCCGCGCGGATGGCCTCCATGTCGGGCGCGCCGCCGCCCCGATGGGTCGGCATGAAGCGCTTGTAGATTTTTTCGGTGACCAGCCAATTGGAGGCCTCGTTGAAGAATTTGACGTTGAACCAGTTCATCAGCCGGCGCACTTCGACGCGGTCGAGCGGATCGGCGGGCATCAGGCGCCGCTCGCCAAAGTCGACGCCTCGCGTTTCATCGAGAAACTCGGCGATCACATTCGCGCCCGGCACGCTGGGCGCCGAAGCTTCGACGAGCACCGGCGTCGTTCCGTCGCCGTTCAGCAGCAGGAAATCGCGCCGCCGCTCCCAAACCTGCTCCTCGACGAGGTCGGGCTCGATGCCGAGTTCGCCGAGCGCCAGCCGCACGAAACGGGAATGCGGACAGAAGGGGTGATGATAGAGCGTGATCATTCGTTTCGCGCGAAAGGCCTGACGTTGGGCGAAGAGCGCCAGCATGGCGAGGCCCATGGGGCGAGATTAGCGGCGACCCGTCGCGGTTGCGAGGGTCGCTCGCACCACTTGTCGCTGTTGCGGTTAAGCGTTGGTAAAGGCGCGAGCGCGTCGCGGCAAGGCTGGCGCTCAGCCCAAGGGAGCGATCTCGTCCGATTGGATGCGCACCACCTGCGCCGAATCCATCTTCGCCCAAGCCATGCGGAGCGAATCATTGGCGTCGATCGCCCGGCAGGCGTCGTCGATGACGAAGGATTCGAAGCCCTGGGCGCGCGCGTCGAGCGCCGACCAGGCGACGCAATAATCGGTGGCGAGGCCGCAGGCGAACACCCGGCGGATGCCCTTTTCCCGCAAGAAGCCGGCAAGGCCCGTCGAAGTCTTGCCGTCGGCTTCGGTGAAGGCCGAATAGGAATCGATGCCGGCGTGATAGCCCTTGCGTAAGATGAGGATCGCGTGGTCGATCGCCAGCCCGTCGCAAAGCTCGGCGCCGGGGCTGCCCTGCACGCAATGATCGGGCCAAAGCACCTGGTCGCCATTGAGCGTCGCGATCGTGTCGAACGGCTGGGCGCCCGGATGCGAGGAGGCGAAAGAGGCGTGGCCGGGCGGATGCCAGTCCTGGGTCAGCACGACATTGGCGAAGCGCCTGGCCAGCCGATTGATGAGAGGGACGATCGAATCGCCCCCCGCTACCGCCAGCGCGCCGCCCGGCAGGAAATCGTTCTGCATGTCGACGACGAGAAGAACGTCGCGCTCGTCGATCGCGATCCCTGGCGACATATGGCTACCCCTTGACGCGCAAAATCTCGGCGATGCGCTGGCGCTCGAATAGCACGACGACGACCAGCGCGAAGACCAGCGGGATAATAAGATAGAGCAGCCGGAACACAATCAGCGCGGCCAGCAATTGCGCGGTCGGCGCGTCCGGCATCGCCTTGATGAAAGCAAATTCCAGCACGCCGAGCCCGCCCGGCGCGTAGCTCACGAGCGCGATCGAGAACGAGGCGAGGAATATGCCGAGCACGATGAAGAAACCCGGATTGCCCTGCGCGGGCAGCGCGAAATAAATGATGCCCGCCGCACCGATTAGCTCGAGCGGAGCGGCCAATAATTGGCGCCCCGCGATCGGCGGGCGGGGATAGACGAGTTCAAAGCCGCCGATCTTGAGCGGGCGAAAATGGAACAGCGAGCCCGCCGCATAGGCCGCGACGCCGCCGAGCATGACGAGGCCGATCAGCCGGCCGACCCAGTCGGGGAAATCCGTCCAGCGCCCCACGATCTGCGGCTCGAAGGTCAGCACGGCGCCGCCCAGCAACACCGTGCCGAGAAAAAAGGTGAACGAGCAAAACGCCACGAGAAGGCCGACTTCGGCCATGCCGAGGCCCTTGGTCGAATAGGCGCGATAACGCACCACGGCCCCCGAGAACACCGAGGCGCCGATATTGTGCGACAAGGCATAAGTCGTGAAGGACGTTAGCGAAATGAAGCCCCAGGACAGGCGGCGCCCCAGATGCGCAAGGCCGATGCGGTCGTACCAAGCCAGCGCGCCATAGGCAAGAAGGGTCGAAAAAATCGCCAACGCCCAATGAAGCGCCGGGATGGCGGCAAGGCTCGAGGCCACGTCGCCAATCGAGATGCCGCGCAATTCCTTGAGCAACAGCCAGAACGAGAACGCCACCGCGCCGAGCCCGACCGCCGGCCAGGCGAAATCCTTAACACGCTTCATCGATTCCGCCGGTTCTCGCCCTCGCCCCGCCTTCTGCACGAGCCGGGCGGCAAGAGCAAGGCCGGTCAAATCCTCGCGAGCCAAAGGGCTTGTCCCCAGGGCGCGCCACTGCGGCCCATTTTGGCGGCCGTCTTGCCGCGTGCCGCGAGCGCGGTCATTGTTGGGCGCGGCGCCGACCGGCGCTTTTTGAGAGACCATAGCGCGATGCAGGAAACCACAGAGGCAAGCGGCGGCACGCAGGATTACATCGGCGACCCCCGCAACGACGACGTGCTGATCAGCGTCAACGGCGTTCTGACGCCGCGCGAAGAGGCCAAAGTCTCGGTGTTCGATTCGGGCTTCGTGCTCGGCGACGGCGTCTGGGAGGGCCTGCGGCTCATCGACGGGCGCATCGCCTTTCTCGACCGGCATTTCGACCGCCTGTGGGACGGCGCCAAAATGCTGCGCATCGATATCGGCCTTACGCGCAAGGCGCTCGCCGAACGCCTGTTCGAGGTCATCGACGCCAATGGCATGCGCGATGGCGTGCATATCCGCCTCATGGTGACGCGCGGCAAGAAGCGCTCGCCCTATCAGGACCCGCGCCTCACGATCGGCGGCGCGACGATCGTCATCATTCCCGAATGGAAATTGCCGCGCCCGGAAATGCTGGCCAACGGCTTGCGGCTTTTCACCGTCCATATCCGCCGCACCGGGCCGGCCGAGCAGGACCAGAAGCTCAATTCGCATTCCAAGCTCAATTGCATCCTCGCCTGCATCCAGGCGATGGAGGCGGGCGCCGACGAGGCGCTGATGCTCGACGACCGCGGCTTTGTCGCCACCTGCAATTCCTCGCATTTCTTTATCGTCAAGAAGGGCGAGCTGTGGACGTCGGGCGGCGGCTATTGCCTGGCCGGCATCACCCGCGAGGCGGTGCTGCGCGCCGCGCGCCGCGCCGGCATTCCCGCCTTCGAGCGGGATTTCTCGCTGTTCGACGTGTATGGCGCGGACGAAGCCTTCGTCACCGGCACGTTCGCCGGCCTGACGCCGGTCGCGCGCGTCGATGGGCGGCCGATCGGCGAGGCGCAGAGCCGCGACGGCGCCGACGCGTCGGGACCGATGACCCGGCGCCTGCGCGCGCTCTATAAGGCGCTGGAGGCCGAGGAAGCGCAGGGCCGCGCGTCGTGAGCGCTTGTGTGCGCATCGCCATGTGGTCCGGTCCGCGCAACATCTCGACCGCGATGATGCGGGCGTTCGGCAATCGCGCCGATTGCGCGGTGAGCGACGAGCCGTTCTACGGCGCCTATCTCCACGCCACCGGCCTCGATCATCCCATGCGGAAGGAAGTGATCGCCTCGCAGCCGGGCGACTGGCGCGAAGTGGTCGCTCACCTGACGGGGCCGCCGCCAGGCGGCCGCGCGGTATGGTACCAGAAGCACATGACCCATCACATGATCGAAGGGTTCGGGCGCGAGTGGACCGACGGCTTCGTCAACGCCTTCCTGATCCGCGCGCCAGAAGCGGTGCTGGCTTCCTATGCGCGCAAGCGCCAGGATTTCACTTTGGACGAGATCGGCCTGCCCGCGCAGGTCGCGCTGTTCGAGCGCGCCGCCGACCGGCTCGGCCGCGCGCCGCCGGTCATCGAGGGCGCGGACGTGCTCGCCGAGCCGCGCGGCGCGCTGACCGCGCTATGCGAGGCCTGCGGCCTCGCCTTCGACGAGGCGATGCTGACCTGGCCGGCCGGCCCACGCGACAGCGACGGCGTCTGGGCGCCGGTCTGGTATGAGGCGGTCGAAAAAACGACGGGCTTCGCCGCGCCGCAAAACGAGGCGCGCTTTGAAGAACTGCCCGACGCGCTGAAGCGGATCGCCGAGGCCGGCAGGCCGCTTTATGAGAGGCTCTCGCGCCATCGGCTGACGGCGCGATTCCGTCCCTAGCCCAACGCTTGTTGCCGATTTTGACGCAGGATTGGAGCGCAAAAGAATGAATTTGATCGGCGAGCGTCCTCCCCCTATCTAACCCCCGTCGAAACAACCCTTGCCCGCAACCGAAAACGGAGACGCGCCATGTCGAGATTCGCCACCCGCGACGGAACCGAGATTTACTTCAATGATTGGGGCGCGGGGCCGCCGGTCGTGTTCAGCCACGGCTGGCCGCTGAGCGCCGATGCGTTCGAAGACCAGATGTTCTTTCTCGCGCAGAACGGCTTTCGCTGCATCGCGCATGACCGGCGCGGGCATGGCCGCTCGAGCCAGCCATGGATCGGCAACGATCTGGATCACTACGCCGACGATCTGGCCGAACTTGTCGCCCATCTCGACCTGAAAGGCGCCGTGCATGTCGGCCATTCCACGGGCGGGGGCGAAGTCGCGCGTTATATTGGCCGTCACGGCACGAGCCGCGTCAGCAAAGCCGTTCTGATCGGCGCCATTCCGCCGGTGATGATAAAGAAGGACTCGAATCCGGCCGGCACGCCCATCGAGGTGTTTGACGGTCTTCGCGCAAGCGTGCTGGCGGACCGCCCGCAGTTCTGGAAGGATCTTTCGATGCCCTTTTACGGCTACAACAGGCCGGGCGCGAAAATCTCGGAAGGGGTGCGCGAATCTTTCTGGCTGCAGAGCATGATGGCCGGAATGCCGGCGAGCTATTTCTGCATCAAGGCGTTTTCCGAAACCGACCTCACCGAGGACTGCAAGAAGATCGACGTGCCGACGCTCATCCTGCATGGCGACGACGACCAGATCGTCCCCATCGCGGCTTCGGCGATGCTCTCCTCGAAGCTGATCGCCAAGGCGCGGCTGGAAATCTACAAGGGCGCGCCGCACGGCATGTGCACGACGCTCAAGGACAAAGTGAACGCAGATTTGCTGAAGTTCCTCAAGTCATAGCCACAGGCGGGGCGCCCGCTGTCGTGACGATGTCTTGGGATCGCGTCGATAGCGGGAGTCATGTTGTCTCCCGCGGCCGCCCTCCGTCGCCGAGCCGTGAAAAGCCGGGGCCTTGCGCGATCGCCGAAACCCAGGCGGCGGGCGTGAGGCCGTAGGCGCTTTTGAAACGTCGCGACATATGGCTCTGATCGGCGAATCCGGCCTCGAGGGCGGCCTGCGCGAGCGAGACGCCGCCAAGCAGCGATCGGCGCACGCCGTCGAGTTGACGCAGGGTGCGGAAGCGGCTCGGGCTGGTTCCGAACAGGGCGCGGAATTGCCGCGCGAGCGTCCAGCGGTCGAGGCCGGCGAGCCGTTCAAGCTCCGCCATGGGGCGCCGCTCTGCGGGGCGGGCGGCGATGGAATCGCGAACGCGCGACACCCTCGCGAAGGCAGGCGCGGCCGGCCGCCTCGAGCCTTCCGACGAAGCCGCGACAAGCAGATTGGCCATGGCGACGACGATATCGATGCGCGAGACCTCATCGATTGGCGCATCGATCTCCCAGGCCTCGCAAGAGGATCCTTCCGGCAGCAACGCGGCATCGACCACCGGGGACGGCGCGAAGGGAAGCGGGCCGCCGCCGAGCGCTTCCTGAACGAGGCGAGGATCGAGATAGAGGATCCGATAGCCAAAGCCTTCGTCGGTTCCCGCGCCCCCGTCATGCACTTCGTCGGGATGCAGGATGTGAAACTGGCCCGGCAGGCAGTGTCGTTGCTCGCCGCGATAGCGGAAGGTCTGCACGCCGGCGAGCGTGACGCCGATCGCGTAGGTGTCGTGGCGATGCGGGGCGAAGGCCTGGCCCGAGAAATACGCCTCCAGGCGCTCGATCCCCTCGGCGCCGGAGCCGAACCGGATGCGCGCGCGCCCTGCGCCATCGCCCGCCGGGCGCCCGCACAAAGGTTCAAGACGACCGCCGCCGCCCGGCTTCACGATGGGCTCCATCGCGCAAGCTTATGGGACATCCGATGACGAGCCAATTGGCCGCCGCGCCCGGGATTTGGCGCCCTCTCCTGGCGCTGATTCTGGCGTCCGCGGTCATTATGGGCAGCCCGGGTCCCTCGACGATCAGCGCGACCGCCATGGGCGCCGCCTTCGGCGTTCGACGCTCGCTGAGATATGTCGGCGGCCTGATCGCCGGCACGATGGCCGTGCTGCTGGCGGTGTCGATCGGCGTCGTGGCTCTCATGCTTTCGGCGCCGCAGGGCGCGCGCGCGCTCGGCGCCGTCTCCGCCGCCTATATTCTCTTCCTGGCCTTCAAAATCGCCACGGCGCCGCCGCTGGAAAGCCAGGGCCGGCAGATGGCCGCGCCCGCCTTCCTCGGCGGCTTCCTGCTGGCGGTCGCCAATCCCAAGGCGTATCTGGCGATCGGCGCGGTATTTGCGGGCGCGGCGCCGTTGGCCGGAGATGGCGGCGTGGATGCTTTGATCAAGACCGGCTTGCTTGGCGGGATGATCGTCGCCATTCACCTGGCCTGGCTGCTCGCCGGCGCGTCGCTGTCGCGCGTGCTTCGCGATCCCGTGAGCTCGCGCGTCGTGAATGTCGCGCTGGCCGCCGCGCTCGTGGCGACGACGTGTGTAGCGCTGCTGAGCTGCAGCGCCGGCGAGAGCGCGGCTGCCGTGAGGCGCGAGGCGATGAATTCCTGCGCGAGGCCCCTTGGCGCTCACGGCTTGGGCGCTTCCTCGCGCTCGGCGGCGGCGGCGCGGCGGAAGGCGACGGCGAAGGCGTCGAGTTCGGCCGGCGGCAGGTCGGAGACCGCCTCATAGACGTGGCCCTTGTCCGTCCAGCGCAGCAGGGAATAGCCCTCGCGCGTCTGGCGGCTTGGCTCGCCGGCCGCCTCGCTCGCGGAGGGCGGCAGTTCGCTCAGCGCGATCTGATGTTCGCGACGCTGATAGACGAGGGTCGCAACCGGCGTCCTGCCGATGACGTCGATACGGCCGCCGACCAGGGGGAAACCGTCGGCGGCGAGATCGACGACGGTCGTCGCGCCGGCGATCTTGCCGGCGAGCCAGGGCTTGACCGTATGGCGATCCGACGTCGCGACATCGACGGGCTGGCCGGACAGGCGGCCGCGAATGAAGCCGGCGACAATCGCGCTTTGCCCATCGTCTTCGGCGGGCGGCGCGACGAGCCGTCCATAGGCGCCCGCGCCCAGCACGACGCCCACCATCAGCGAAGCGGCGAGCGAGCGATAGGGGGCGTCACGCCATTTGGCGCGGCGCGCCGCGGTCGGCGCGGCCGTCCCGGAGGCCCGCGCCAACGACGCCATCCGCGCGCGCAGGACGTCGGGTGCGGCTTGGCGCGGAACGCGGGCGCGGATGGCGTCGCGCAAGGCGACGAGCCGGGCATATTCGGCCGCCAGTTTCGGATCGGCGGCGAGCTTGGCCTCCATCTCGATCACACCGACCGCGTCGAGCTCGCCATCGAGCGCGGCATGCAGCAGCAGAAGCGTCGGATTGTCGGGCGCGTCCTTCATGGCCGGCTCCCAAGCCTTTCGATCAACAGCGCGCGGCCGCGCGCGAGCCTCGACATGACTGTGCCGACCGGCGCACCGATCGCGGCGGCGATCTCTCGATAGCTGAGGCCGTTGATGTCGCGCATGACGATGACTTCCCTGAAAATATGCGGCAGCGCCTGGATCGCCGCTTCCAGCGCGTCTCCTTCGGCGGCGGCGATCAGGGCCGCTTCCGGATCCGGCGAGCCGTCCCCTCGCTTCTCGGCCGCCGCCTCCAGCAATTGCGCGTCATCGGTCAGCAAGACGGTCTTGGGGCGGTTCTTGGCGAGCCAGGTGAAGGCGGTGTTGCGAACGATCGCCAGCAGCCAGGCGCGCGGCTGCGCAATCGTCGCCGCATCGAGCGAGGCCAAAGCCCGCATGCAGGCGTCCTGCACGACGTCCTCGGCGTCGGTTCGATTGCCGGTCAGCCAGCGCGCCAGCCCATAGGCGTCGTCGAGATGGGGCAGCACCATCTCGGCAAAACGCCTACGGCCGAGTTCACTGACCAAAGCTGCCCCGACGCTCATGGCGCGACGATGATCTTGCCCTTCATCCGCGGGTGGACGCCGCAGTAACAAGCAAATTCACCGGGCTTATCGAAAGTGAGGCTGAACCTATCATTGGCGCCCAGCGCCTTCGAGCGATATTTGCCGGCGATGTCGACAACCCGAGCCATATCGTTCTCCTTGTTCGGCGACGCGCCGATCGGGGAGCAGACTCAGTAAGGGCCGGGATTATTCCCGGCGAGTGAAAAAAATATCGGCGCGGGCCGTTTCGCGGACCGGCGCGCGACCGGCGAGCGGCGGCTTCAATAATTGCGCAGGCCGCCACAAGGGGAGGAGCTTGCGCGCCGTTGCGCCTTCGCCCCTCTCAGACCCGCGCGCTCATCTCGACGCCGCGCTCGGCCGCTTTCTCGCGCCCGTCCAGCGTCTCGAATTTGAGCAGTTCGGCCTGCGCTTCTTCCTGAGCGGCCTTGGCCTCCTCGATCTGGCCCGCGAGCTCGGCGATCGAGCTCTTGAGGTTTTCGCGGCGCGTCATCGCCGCGCGGGCATAGGTCGGATAGGCGAAATGACTGGGGTCGCTGATCCCGGAGCGCTTTTCCTCGACGGCGATCTCGCGATCGAGGTCGAGCGTCATGCGCGAGAACTCGGCCATCATCATTTCGATCTGGCGCACCCGGCGACGCTTTTCCTCGACCTGAAAGCGCCTCAATCGAATAAGCGTGTCTCGCGACTTCATCAAATGGCACTCCGCAACGCATAGATGACCTGAGGCGAGGGGAGACCCCTCAATCCTGATCGCGAGACAGGGGCAAGATGGCGCATGAAAGTTGCTCCTTTCTTACGCGCTGGGCGACGCAGGCCCATTTTCTTGCCGAAAACGGCGAGGACGAACGCAAAACGCTGATTCGCCGGTTCGCGTTAGCAGTTCGTTTACCCGGATCGTTAACACTCCTTTCGAGCCGATGAATATCTCGCGGGCGGGTGCCTCTCCCGAACCGACAAGCATGAGTCCGAAGAATCGCTTAGAGAAGTTCGTTAATGTAAAACCTTGTGTCTTCGGCTCTAATTTAGTGCAGCAAATTCAAATAATTGGTGCTATTTCTACGTTTCTGTGATTGGGTCTGCGAGGATGAATCAAGCTTTGTTAACCATATGCCTGCACGGTTGCATATCGAATCGGCCGATTTCGCCTTCGGCCGGGCGCCCGCTTGGTTGGGGCGAGAAATGGGCGAACTTAACCGCGGTCTCGAACCGATGGACAAGGCTGGGGACCTGACATGCGCGTTTTATTGATCGAGGACGACAGCGCCACCGCACAGAGCATCGAACTGATGCTCAAATCCGAGAATTTCAACGTCTATGTGACCGATCTGGGGGAAGAGGGCATAGATCTTGGCAAGCTCTACGATTACGACATTATCCTCTTGGACCTCAATCTGCCCGACATGTCCGGCTACGAGGTCCTGCGGACCTTGCGCGTGACCAAGGTCAAGACGCCAATCCTGATCCTGTCCGGCATGGCCGGCATCGAGGACAAGGTCAAAGGGCTCGGCCATGGCGCCGACGACTATCTGACCAAACCCTTCCATAAGGACGAACTGGTCGCGCGCATCCATGCGATCGTGCGCCGCTCGAAGGGCCATGCCCAGTCGGTCATCATCACCGGCGACCTGCTCGTCAATCTCGACCAGAAGACGGTGGAAGTCGACGGCGCCCGCGTGCATCTGACCGGCAAGGAATACCAGATGCTCGAGCTGCTGTCCCTGCGCAAGGGCACGACGCTGACCAAGGAAATGTTCCTCAACCACCTCTATGGCGGCATGGACGAGCCCGAATTGAAGATCATCGACGTGTTCATCTGCAAGCTGCGCAAGAAGCTGGCGATGGCCTCGCACGGGCGCAACTACATCGAAACCGTCTGGGGCCGCGGCTATGTGCTGCGCGAGCCCAGCGCCGCCGACGACCGCATTACGGCCTAGGACTAGCCCATCTCCCGCCCTAGGCGGGAGAAGGTGTCATGCAAAGCATGACGGATGAGGGCCTGTCAGAATAGAACGCAGGAACCGCGCGCCCCATCCACCAGCGTCGCGCCGCCCCTCATCCGGTCGGCTCCGCCGACCACCTTCTCCCGCTTCGCGAGAGAAGGGAAGAACGCCTCTCACCTCGGCAGCACCGTCGTCCCCATCAGCGCCTTATCGATCGCGCTCGCGCATTGGCGGCCCTCGCGGATCGCCCAGACGACCAGCGACTGGCCGCGCCGCATGTCGCCGCAAGCGTAAACATTGGCCCGCGACGAAGCATAATTCACCGTATCGGCCGCGACATTGCCGCGCTTGTCGAGCGCGAGCCCGAGATCGCTCAGCATGCCCTCGTGCACGGGCGAGACGAAGCCCATCGCGAGCAGGACAAGATCGGCCTTGAGCTGGAACTCGCTGCCGGCGACCGGCTTCATCTTCGCATCGACGCGAATGCAGTTGAGCGCGGTCACCGCGCCGTTTTCGCCCTCGAAGGAATTCGTCAGCACCGCAAAATCGCGCTCGGCGCCTTCTTCGTGGCTTGACGAGGTGCGAAGCTTGAGCGGCCAGTTGGGCCAGGTCGACATCTTGTCCTCGGCCTTGGGCGGCATCGGCATGATTTCGAGCTGCGTCACCTTCACCGCGCCCTGACGGATCGAGGTGCCGATACAGTCCGAACCGGTGTCGCCGCCGCCGATCACCACGACATGTTTGCCGCCGGCGCCGATCGGATCGTTCGAGCCGATCGGTTCGCCGCCGACCCGGCGGTTTTGCTGGGGCAGGAAGTCCATCGCAAAATGCACGCCGGCAAGATCGCGCCCGGGGGCCGGCAGATCGCGCGGCGCCTCGGCGCCGCCGGCCAGCGCGACCGCGTCATAATCGTCGGCCAGCGATTTGGCTTCGATGTCGCGCCCGACCAGCGTATTGCAATGAAAGACGACGCCTTCGCCCTTCATCTGAGCGATGCGCCGGTCGATATGGCGCTTCTCCATCTTGAAATCGGGAATGCCGTAACGCAGCAACCCGCCGGGCCTGGCGTTCTTCTCGAACAGATGAACCTCGTGACCGACGCGCGCCAATTGCTGCGCGCAGGCAAGGCCCGCGGGACCGGAGCCGACGACGGCGATCCTTTTGCCCGTCTTCTGCGAAGCGGGCTCCGGCTTGATCCAACCCTCGCGCCAGGCGCGGTCGACGATCGCGCATTCGATCGTCTTGATGGTGACCGAACTGTCCTGGAGATTGAGCGTGCAGGAGGCCTCGCACGGCGCCGGGCAGACGCGCCCCGTGAATTCGGGAAAATTATTGGTCGTGTGGAGATTGCGCGAAGCCTCCTCCCAGTCGCCGCGATAGACCAGATCGTTCCAGTCGGGGATCTGGTTGTTCACGGGGCAGCCGGTGTGGCAATAGGGAATGCCGCAATTCATGCAGCGCGCGGCCTGATTGCGCGTCGTCTCCTCCGACAACGGCAGCACGAATTCGCGGTAATGGCGAATGCGATCGGAAGCCTGCGCATAGCGCCGGTCCGCCCGATCGATTTCAAGAAACCCGGTAACCTTGCCCATGATCCTAACCCGTCGCTCGCGAACATTACGCGCTTCGTGTGCCGATATTTATCGCCGTCATGGCCGGGCTTGTCCCGGCCATCCACGCGGCGCCATTGCAATCAACTTTCGAAGCTGGCGTCGATGGCACGGCGTGGATGGCCGGGACAAGCCCGGCCATGACGAGTGCCGTCGATGGCGCCCCTACTCTCCCGCCGCCAGCAAGACCTCGCCGCCCTTCTGCGCCGCCAGTTCGGCCAAAGCGCGCCGATATTCGACCGGCATCACCTTGCGGAACTTCGGCAGATAGGCGTCCCAATTCTCCAGGATCTCGCGCGCCCGGGTCGAACCGGTGTAGCGCGCGTGATTGACGATCAATTGACGCAGGCGCTCGGAATCGTGGCGGTTCATATCGTCCATGATGTCGACGCGCCCGTGTCCTTCGAGATCGCCGCCCGAATGATGGAGGCGCTGCATGAGCTCTTCCTCGGCCGCTACGGGCTCGAGTTCGACCATCGAAAGATTGCAGCGCTTGGCGAAATCGCCGCCCTCGTCGAGCACATAGGCGATGCCGCCCGACATGCCGGCCGCGAAATTGCGGCCGGTCTCGCCGATCACCACGACGATGCCGCCGGTCATATATTCGCAGCCGTGATCGCCCGTCCCCTCGACGACCGCGATCGCGCCGGAATTGCGCACAGCGAAACGCTCGCCCGCCACGCCGCGGAAATAGCATTCGCCGGCGATTGCGCCATAAAGCGCCGTATTGCCGACGATGATCGAGCGCTCGGGAACGATCTTCACCGCCTCCTTGGGGGGATAGACGACGACGCGGCCGCCCGACAGGCCTTTGGCGACGTAATCGTTCGCCTCGCCTTCCAATTCCAGCGTCACGCCCTGCGCGAGAAAGGCGCCGAAGCTCTGGCCCGCCGAGCCCTTCAGCTTGATATGGATGGCCTCGTTGCGCAGCCCCGCATGACCGTGACGACGCGCGATCTCGCCCGACAGCATCGCGCCGGTGGAGCGGTCGGAATTGCGGATCGGCATTTCGAGCCGCACATGCTTGCCGTAATCGAGCGCCTCGCCGGCGCCGGCGATGAACCGCCGGTCGAGAACATGATCGAGGCCATGGTCCTGCGGCACGCTGCGATAGATCGTATCGCCCGGCCAGGGCTCGGGCTTGTGGAAGAGGTCGGTGAAGTCGAGGCCCCTCGCCTTCCAATGTTCGATGAGCTTGGACTTGTCGAGCATCTGGCGCTGGCCGACCATTTCGTCGAAATGGCGATAGCCGAGGGCCGCCATCAGTTCGCGCACTTCCTCGGCGACGAAGAAGAAGAAATTGATGACATGTTCGGGCAGGCCGACGAAGCGCTTGCGCAGGACCGGGTCCTGCGTCGCCACGCCGACCGGACAGGTGTTGAGATGGCACTTGCGCATCATGATGCAGCCGGCGGCGATCAGCGGCGCCGTCGCAAAGCCGAACTCGTCGGCGCCGAGCAAAGCGCCGATGATGACGTCGCGCCCGGTGCGCAGGCCGCCGTCGACCTGCACGGCGATGCGCGAGCGAAGGCCGTTCATCACCAATGTCTGATGGGTCTCGGCAAGGCCGACTTCCCAAGGCGAGCCGGCGTGCTTGATGGAGGTCAGCGGCGAGGCGCCGGTGCCCCCTTCGAAGCCCGAGATCGTCACATGGTCGGCCTTGCACTTGGCGACGCCCGCCGCCACCGTGCCGACGCCGACCTCCGAGACGAGCTTGACCGACACCCAGGCCTGCGGATTGACGTTCTTGAGATCGAACACAAGCTGCTTCAAGTCCTCGATCGAATAGATGTCGTGGTGGGGCGGGGGCGAAATGAGGCCGACGCCCTGCGTCGAATGGCGCACCTTGGCGATGATCGCATCGACCTTGTGGCCGGGCAATTGCCCCCCCTCGCCGGGCTTGGCGCCCTGCGCCATCTTGATCTGCATCATGTCGGAATTGACGAGATATTCGGCGGTGACGCCGAAGCGCCCCGAGGCGACCTGCTTGATCGCCGAGCGCATCGAATCGCCGTTGGCCATCCGCTTGTAGCGATCCGATTCCTCGCCGCCTTCCCCGGTATTCGACTTGCCGCCGATCCGGTTCATCGCAATGGCGAGCGTGGTATGCGCCTCGCGCGAGATCGAGCCATAGGACATGGCGCCCGTGGCGAAGCGCTTGACGATATCCTTGGCCGATTCGACCTCTTCGAGCGGCACGGGCGCGCGTCCGTCTTCGGAGGCCTCCTTGACGCGGAACAGGCCGCGAATGGTCAGGAGATGCTCCTCCTGCTCGTTCAGCAGCTTGGCGTAGGCGCTGTACTTTTCCTTGGCGTTGCCGCGAACGGCGTGCTGCAGCAGCGACACCGATTCGGGCGTCCACGAATGGGCTTCGCCGCGCAGGCGGAACGCGTAATCGCCGCCCACTTCCAGCGCGTTGCGCAGCACCGGCGAGGCGCCGAACGCGTCGGCATGGCGAAGCGCGGTTTCTTCGGCGATCTCAGCCAGGCCGGCGCCTTCGATCGTCGTCGCCGTGCCGAAGAAGAAGCGGTCGATGAACGAGCGCGTGAGGCCGATCGCGTCGAAAATCTGCGCGCCGCAATAGGATTGATAGGTCGAAATGCCCATCTTCGACATGACCTTCAACAGGCCCTTGTCGATCGACTTGATGAAGCGCTTGACGACCTCATAGGCGCTGACCTCTTCGGGCAATCCGCTCGCCATCGCGGTCAGCGTCTCGAACGCCAGATACGGATTGATCGCCTCGGCGCCATAACCGGCGAGGCACGCAAAATGATGGATCTCGCGCGCTTCGCCCGTCTCGACGACGAGGCCGACCGAGGTGCGCAGGCCCTTGCGGATGAGATGATGGTGCACGGCGGCGGTGGCGAGCAAGGCGGGAATAGGAATGCGGTCGGGGCCGAGCATGCGGTCGGACAGGATGATGATGTTGTAGCCGCCGTGGACCGCGGTCTCCGCCCGCTCGCACAGGCGCGACAGCGCTTCTTCCATGCCGCTCGCGCCCCTCTCGACGTCATAGGTGATGTCGAGCGTCTTGGTGTCGAAGGAATCCTCGAAATGGCCGATGCAGCGGATCTTCTCCAGATCCTCGTTGGTGAGGATCGGCTGGCGCACTTCCAGACGCTTCTTCTTGGCGTTGCCGGCCGGATCGAACAGGTTCGGACGCGGCCCGATGAACGACACCAGGCTCATGACGAGTTCTTCGCGGATCGGGTCGATCGGCGGGTTGGTCACCTGCGCGAAGTTCTGCTTGAAATAGGTGTAGAGCAGCTTGGAGCGGTCGGACAAAGCGGAGATGGGCGTGTCGGTGCCCATCGAGCCGACCGCCTCCTGGCCGGTCGAGGCCATCGGGGCGAGGAGGACCGCCAGATCCTCCTGCGTATAGCCGAAGGCCTGCTGGCGATCGAGCAGCGAGACGTCGGTGCGCGAGGCGCGCGGCTCGACGGGCTTCAAGTCCTCGAGCACGATCTGGGTGTCTTCGAGCCAGGCGCGATAGGGATTGGCGAGCGACAGGGTGTGCTTGATTTCGGCGTCCGAGACGATGCGGTGCTCCATCAGATCGACCAGCAGCATCTTGCCCGGCTGCAGGCGCCACTTGGCGACGATCTTTTCCTCGGGCACCGGCAGCACGCCCATTTCCGATGCCATCACGACAAGATCGTCGTCGGTGACGAAATAGCGGGCGGGGCGCAGGCCGTTGCGGTCGAGCGTCGCGCCGATCTGGCGCCCGTCGGTGAAGGCGACCGCCGCCGGGCCGTCCCACGGCTCCATCATCGAGGCGTGATATTCGTAAAAATCGCGCCGTTCCTCGTCCATCAGCGGATTGCCGGCCCAGGCCTCGGGGATCAGCATCATCATCGCATGGGTCAGCGAATAGCCGCCCTGCACGAGGAATTCGAGCGCATTGTCGAAACAGGCGGTGTCCGATTGCCCTTCGTAGGAGATCGGCCACAGCTTGGAGATATTGTTGCCGAACAGCTTGGAGGAGACGCTCGCCTGGCGCGCCGCCATCCAGTTCACATTGCCGCGCAGCGTATTGATCTCGCCGTTATGGGCGACCATGCGATAGGGATGGGCAAGGCGCCAGGACGGGAAAGTATTGGTGGCGAAGCGCTGGTGGACCAGCGCCAGCGCCGTCTCGAAACGAGGGTCGCGCAAGTCGGCGTAATAGGCGGCCAGTTGGGGCGACAGCACCATGCCCTTGTAGACCACGGTCCGGCAGGACATCGAGACGGGATAATATTCGGCGAAACTGGGGGCGCCGGCCGCGTAGATGCGGTTGGAGACGACCTTGCGCAGGACGAACAGCTTGCGCTCGAAATCGTCCTCGTCGAGGACGCCGGGGCCGCGCCCGATGAACAGCTGACGGTGGGCGGGCTCGACCGCCTTCACCCTTTCGCCAAGGTCGCTATTGTCGACCGGCGCGTCGCGCCAGCCGATGAGAACCTGGCCTTCCTCGGCGACAACCTCTTCGACGATCTTTTCGACCAGGGCGCGCGCCGGGCGATCGCGCGGCATGAAGAATTGACCGATTCCGTAATGGCCGGCGTCGGGCAACGAGAGGCCGAGCTTGGCGCATTCGGGCGCAAAAAAACCATGCGGGATCTGGACGAGAACGCCGCAGCCGTCGCCGAGCTTGGCGTCGGCCCCCGTCGCCCCGCGATGATCCAGATTGACAAGGATCTGCAGACCCTTTTGCAAAATATCGTGCGACTTGCGATTGCGCAGGTCCGCGACAAAGCCGACCCCGCACGAATCATGCTCTTTGGCGGGGTTGTAGAGACCCTGGGCGCGCGGCAGGAACGGATCGACGACGAGCGGTCCCCGACCGCCCGTCCGGTCCACACAAAGGTCGCTTGGGGCCTGAGCCGTGCCGTTCATCTTTCCGCTCCCCTTACGCGGCCGCAATCTTCCCGGCCGATTGTCTCAAAGAATTGCGCTAATTCAGTCTGGACATGGACGGCCGCAATGCAAGGCGGCCCTAAAAAGGCTTCACGCGGCGGGTTTTTTTCGATCTCGTTTGACCGTTGCTCTCGTCATCGCCGTCGCCTGATTTGCGCCGATCCTCAAATGCGCTTCTGCAGAATTCTTGCCTGCAACAAACGCGCCAGAAAATGGTCAGCACAACTGTCCTATCTCGGCTGACCTTGACAGATTTGACGGCCCGGCACAAGCCGTCGCGCGCGCCCGCGACGGATTTTTTGAGGGGCGGCGAAAGGTCCGCCGCGGCGGGCGCGCGGGGAGCGTGGCGGATGAACTTCACCAGCGACAATGCGGCGGGAATAGCGCCGGCCATACTCGAGGCGATCGTCGCGGCGAGCGCCGGGACGGCGGCGGCCTATGGCGCGGATAGTTTCACGCAGCGCGCCCAAACCGCATTGGGCGAAATATTCGAGCGCCCGGTCGCCGCCTTTCTCGTCAGCACCGGCACCGCCGCCAACGCGCTGGCGCTGGGCGCCCTGACCCCGCCATGGAGCGCCGTCTTCTGCCACGACGAAGCGCATATTCACGACGACGAATGCGGCGCGCCGGAACTTTTCACCGGCGGCGCCAAGCTTGTCGGCATTGCCGGCGAGGGCGGCAAGATCGCGCCAGACGCCTTGCGCGAAACGCTGAGCCGGTTCCCCCGAGGATTGGTCAAATCGGTGCAGCCCGGCGCCCTGTCGCTTTCGCAAGCGACCGAGGCCGGCACGATCTACAACCTCGACGAGATCAAGACGCTGTCGGCGATCGCCCATGGCGCGGGGCTCGCGGTCCACATGGACGGCGCGCGTTTCGCCAATGCTCTGGTCGAGCTGGGCTGTTCGCCGGCGCAAATGTCTTGGCGGGCCGGCGTGGACGCCTTGTCTTTCGGCGCCACGAAAAACGGCGCCATGGGCTGCGAGGCCGTCGTCTTCTTCAACGCCGAACAGGCCGCGAACTTCGCGTTTCAACGCAAGCGCGGCGGCCATACTTTATCGAAGGGCCGTTTCCTCGGCGCCCAGATGGCGGCCTATCTCGACAAGGGGCTTTGGCTGACCCTGGCGCGGCGAGCCAATGAAGCAGCCGACAGGCTGGCGCGGGGACTCCTACAGATTCCAGGCCTGCGCTTGGCGTGGCCAAGAAGCGCCAATGAGATATTTGCGATCGCGCCGCGCTCCATCGTCGCGGCGCTGCGCGCCGAGGGCGCCCAGTTCTACGAATGGAGTTCGCGCGCCGTGGCGCCGGCGCTGGCGGCGCGCGAGAGCGAGGCTTTCTTGCGGCTTGTATGCTCCTTCGACACGCAAGAGGCCGAAATCGACCGGTTTCTGGCGGTCGCGAGAGATCATTTGGCCGCCGCGCCGGCCGTGAGCGGCTCATGAGGCCAAATAATCACTTTTTTGCTATTCTTGCCTCGCACGTCCGTCCTAAGCTTGCCGCAATTGTTGGCGAAGCATGGACGGGCGGGCCTCTGCGCCCGACGGAGTTGTACGCGATGGACAATCGATCGAAGAGGTTTTTTTCGCGCCCGCAAGTCGTGGCGCTCGCTTTGGCGGTCCCGCTCCTCGGAATGGGCGCGACTTCCGCAAGCGCGCAATGGTTCGGCTGGGATTCCGCGCTGCCGCCGATGCAGGTCGAACGCATGATTCAAGCCAGCGGCTATCGACTGACCGGTCCCGTCATCCGCAACGGGAGAGTCTATCTGGCCAATGTCTTGGGCCGGGATAACGACCTCGAACGGCTTGTCCTTGACGCCGACGACGGACGGCTCCTGCAGCGCTATCGCGCCGGTCCGATGCGCCGGCGATTTGCCTCGGGCGACTGGTCGGACCAGCCGCGCCCGCAACCGGCCGAAGGCTTTTTGGACCGCTTGAGCGATTTCGTCGCGCCGCCGCGCCCGCCCGCCGACTTCTACGGCGAGGAGGAAAGCCAGCCGTTCCGAGCGCCTCCCGGCGCGCCGACCGCGACCGTCAATGAAGTCGCGCGCGCCGACGAGAAGGCCAATCCCAACGTGATTTTGGCGCCGAGCCCCGCGCTCGAGAAGCCGCGGGCGAAACCGCAGCAAGTCAAACGCAAGAAACCGGAATCAACCGCCGTCGCCATACCCGCGGCGACGCCTGGCGATGCAAAGCCGACGGCGCCCGACATGACGGCGCCCGTTCGATCGGACGCGGCCGTCGAGCCGACGGCGCCCGCGCCGCGCGTCGCAGACACCAAGGCCGCGCCGGGGCCAGCGCCCGCAACCGCGGTCGCTCCGCCCGTCGTCCCAGCCGCCAAGGCGCCCGCGCCGATGCCGCAAACAGCGGTCGCTACGCCCGGGCCAGCGCCCGCAACCGCCGTCCCGGCGCCCGCCGTCCTGGCCCCGAAGTCGCCGGCGCCCAAGCCCGCCGTCAACGACGTGCCGGTTGCGCCGCTCGAATAAAAAAGGGCGCCCAAAGGCGCCCTTTTCCAGCTAGAGCTGACCCGCGCTCATGCCGCCTGTTTGGCGATCGGCTGAACATTGGAGTCGGGGGTCGCGGCGACCTTGTTGATCTCCAGGGTGCGGGGTTTTTGCGCCTCGGGAATCTCGCGGACGAGATCGATATGAAGCAGCCCGTTCTGGGTGGCGGCCCCGGTCGCCGAAACATGGTCGGCAAGCTGGAAGCGTCGCTCGAAGGCGCGCGCGGCGATGCCCTGATAGAGCACTTCGCGCTTCTCGCCCTTTTGCGCGGCCTCTTTGGAGCCGCGAACGGTCAAGGTGTTTTCCCGTGTCTCGATCGACAATTCGCTATCGGCGAAACCGGCCACGGCAATGGTGATCCGGTAGGCGTTTTCGCCGGTCCGCTCGATATTATAGGGCGGATAGCTCGGCGCGGCGCTCTCGAGGCCGGAATGCTGGTCGAGAAGCGAAAACAGCCGGTCGAAGCCGATGGTCGAACGATAGAGGGGGGACAAATCATAGTTACGCATAGGCACATCCTCCTGATGAAGCGACATGAACAGCCGGCGCCCCTGGATTGGCTGCGCCGACCGCGGGCGCGTCCCAAAGGACCGCGCCATCCCGAATGTGGTGGGGCGGCCCCCGGGCCGCAAGGGGCGGCGCCGACGGGTCGGAAAAATCTTGGCGGATCGGCCGGCGATCGGGCAATTGCCTGGCGACGCTGCCCTCGCTATATCGTTGCGAACCGGGATGTCGATCAAGTGAAGCGGCGTAAGCTCGCGTCGAGAATTCATTTTCAACTCGAGACCGGCCTCCCGCCGGGAGGATTGGGCTCCGTCACCCGCCAGGCCAACAGGCCGCAGCCCTGAGGACCTTTTGATGAATCAAATCTTTTTGCGCGCCGCCGTCACTTTGTTCGCGGCTGCCTTTGCGACAATGGCGTTGGCGCAAATGCGGACCAAGGACGACGAAGTGATCAAGCCCCTGCCTCCGCTGCAGAAGAATTTCCCGCTCGATCAGACCTGGTCGCTGCGCGACATCAACGACAAGCCGATACCCGCCGGCCTCGACGCCAGTCTGAAAATCGACGGCAATCTGCGCGGCTCGGGCTATACCGGGTGCAATTCCTGGTCGGCGACGCTGTATCCGGTGAAGGATCAGCATCTCTTGCTCGGCCCCTACGCCCTGACGAAAAATCAATGCGCCAAGGACGTGATGGCGATAGAATTCGGATTTCTCTCGGCCCTCACGGGAAGCCCGACCTGGGACCTCGTGAACGGCGACCTCGTCATCAAGGGGCCGAAGGGCACGTTGCGCCTCGCGCGCTCGCTGTAGCCGACGCGCCGAGGCTCTCTTCTTTTTGGCGCGATCGGGCGAGGCGACTAGGCCTCGACCTCCCGCACAATGGCCGGGCCGTCTTTTTGCGGTTGAATTTCGATGCGCCGTTTGTGGAAGGCGGAGAGGGTCGTGCGGTGGCCGATCGAGACAAGCGTCGTCTTGGGCAGCTTGCGCGCGATGGCCCGATAGATTTCGGCCTCGCTCGTCTCGTCCAGCGCGGACGTCGCCTCATCGAGAAACAGCCAATCGGGCGCCGCGAGCAAGGCGCGGACAATGGCGAGGCGCTGCTGTTCGCCGCCCGACAGGCGCATCTGCCAATTGTCCGTCTCGTCGAGTCGATCGGCCAGGGACGCCAGCCCCGCGGCCTCGAGAGCCTCGCGCATCGTGGCCTCGGTGAACTTCCCGGAGGGGGAGGGATAGGCGATGGCCGCGCGGAGCGAGCCCATCGGAATATAGGGGCGCTGGGGCAACAGCATCAGGCGCGCCTCGGGTTCGGCGATCTTGCCCTCGCCGAAAGGCCAGATGCCCGCGATGGCGCGAAACAGCGTCGACTTGCCCGAGCCGGAGGGGCCGACAAGCAAGGTCGGCTGGCCCGGATCGAAAGCCAGCGTCTCGATGCGCGCCAAGGCGCGGCCGTCGGGCAGATTGACGGTCAGACCGCTCAAGGTCAGAGCGTCCGACCCGCCGGCGGCGATCTCGATGCCGGGCTTACGGAGTTTCAGCTCTTGGGCGCGCCCGATCGCGTCGTCGAAGGTGGTGAGACGATCGAGGACGGCGCGGAATTCGACCAGGCCGGTATAGGAATCGATGAAGAAATTAAGAGACAAATTGACACGGCCGAATACGTCGGCGATCTGGGTCAGGGTGCCCAGCGGTATCTTGCCCAGGAAGTAGAACGGCGCGCCGACGATAAAGGGAAAATACTGGCTGACAATGCCATAGGTGTCGGTGAAGGCGCGCATGCCGACGCGCACGCGCACGATGCTCATATAATTGGAAAAAATGCCGTTGAAATTGGCCATCGCGCCGGCGACTTCCGCCTCCTCGCCCTTCAGCAATGCGACCTGCTCGCTATATTCGCGCAACCTTGCGAGGCCGAAGCGAAAATTGGCCTCATAGCGCTGCTGCTGGAAATACAGCCTGACCAGCCGGTGGCCGATCCAATGGGTGCAGGCGGTGCCGAAGCCCGAATAGCCGAGCGCAATCCAGAACAATAATCCCGGAATGATGAGGCCGGTGCCTGGCACGGTAAAGCTGGCCGACAGGGTCCAGAGCAGGATGGAATAGGCGACGAGCGAGGTCAGCATCTGTAGCGCCTTGATCGAATAACCGTAAATGCCGGTTCCCACGCCCTCGCCATTGCCGGGGCCGCCGCCGTAGATATAGCCGTAGACGTCTTCGGAGATGCGCTGGTCCGGGTTGTCGGATGTCGAACCGACCAGGGCGATGCGGTATTGCGAGCCGTCGTTGAGCCAGCGGGCGATATAATCGGCCGACATCCAGCGCCGCCAGCGATAGACGAAATTCCAGGAGACGACGAATTCCATCAGCACGGAGACGACATAGACGGCGGCAAAAGGCACGAAGACGAAAATCATCTGGTGCCAGAACTCCGCCGCGTCCTTGTTCTGCAGGGCGTTGAAAAAATCGCGTCCGAAAAAAGTGAGACGGACGTTGATCGCGACCTGGGCCTGGTTGACGAGAACGAGAAACACCAAGGCGGTGGTCGCCAGCTTGTTCTGCGCGATAACGAAAGACGGAAAGGGGCGAATTCTCGCCATCGTCGGCAATTTCGCGTCGAAATACCGGTCGGCGATATCGGTCATCTTGCGCATGACGGGGATGAAGGAGAGCCCGAACACGAGAACGCCGAACAAAGCCACCGCGAAGGGCTGGCTGGCGGGCAAGGCATAGGCGGCATAGTCCGCCGGCCAAAGGCCAAGCACGTCGATCAGAAAGGCGACGCCGAACACCACCGTTTCGATGGCGAAAATCGCCTCGAATATTTTGAGGAAGGTCGACATCTTCTGCGACAGGAATGTCGCCACCGCGCAGGCCAGCGCCATGCCGGCCAGCAGGAACACCACAGTGTCCAACGTATGAAGCCCAACCAGAAACGTCGCCACAGCGAAAGCGCCGACGGAAAAAGCAAGAAGTCGCATGAGACGGAGCCTCGAACGGGTGAGAGCGGCCTGAGCGGCGCAAAGAAGCGCGCACTATTGCAGACCCTCCCAGCCGAAAGAAGGGCGCCGCGCTTCTATAGGGCATGAAATGTTTGTAACTTTCGGCGCGTCCCGCCTTCAGCCCAGCCTCGCCTTTGCCGCCGCCGCCATGACGCGGCCGAGCTTGGCGTGCTGGTCGGCCTCAAAATGAATGCCGTCCTTGGGCGAACAATGGATATGCTCGCCCGCATCGACAAATCCGGTTCCATGCAGCTTGGCGAGCGCGCGATAGCGCGGGCCGAGCTCAAGCGATTTTTCGCGGGCGCCCTCGAACATATCGGCGAAGGCGGTCAATTCCACCACCGGGGGCGGCGAAGCGAGGATTATGTCGGGCGGCGCGCCGTCGCGGCCTACCGGCAAGGATTTTGCCGTAAGGACGAGCCGCTCGACGCCCAGCGCAATATCGCCGGGCGACAGCCAGAACCGCCGCTTGAGGTCGTTGCAGCCCAGCGAAAGGATGAGGAGGTCCAGCGGCGCATGGCTCAGCAGGCAAGGCGTCAGATAGGCAAGGCCGTTGCGATAGGGCTCGATCGGATCCTCGAATACCGAAGTGCGCCCGTTCAGCCCTTCCTCGATCACCGTGAATCCGGCGCCGAGCTCCCGGCGCATCACGCCGGTCCAGCGCTCGCCGGCGGCAAAACGCACGCCGGCCGTGGGGTCATAGCCCCAGGTATTGGAATCGCCATAGGCGACGATAACCGACATGAAACATCCCTCCGGATTTTGCTCCGACATTGCGGCGCGGCCAGCCTGATCGGACGAAGCGCTTTGGGTCAAGCTTGTCCGGATCAAAGCGGTTGAAAGCGCAGCCGCAGGGCGTTGGCGATGACGCTGACCGAGGACAAAGCCATGGCGGCGGCCGCCACGACGGGCGAGAGCAAGATCCCAAAAGTGGGGTAGAGAATCCCGGCGGCGATCGGCACGCCGATCCCATTATAGACAAAAGCGAAGAACAGGTTCTGGCGGATGTTCGACAGGGTCGCCTGCGAGAGGCGCCTGGCGCGCAAAACGCCCATGAGATCGCCCTTGACCAAGGTCACGCCGGCGCTCTCAATCGCCGCGTCCGCGCCCGATCCCATCGCGATGCCCACATCCGCGGCCGCCAGCGCCGGCGCGTCATTGACCCCGTCGCCGGCCATGGCGACGACGCGGCCCTCGCGCTTGAATCTTTCGATGATGGCGCTTTTGCGTTCGGGCAGCACGTCGGCCTCGAAATCCTCAATCGCCAGCCGGCGGGCGATGGCTTGCGCGGTGGCGCGATTGTCTCCCGTGACCATCACGACGCGGACGCCCGCCTCGCGCAGCGCGGCGAGCGCGGCGGGCGTCGTCGCCTTGATCGGGTCGGCGATGGCGATGATTCCCGCCAGCCGGCCGTCGACCGCCGCAAAGATCGCCGTCGCGCCATCGCGGCGAAAATCATCCGCCCGCGCGGCCAACGGCGAAGCGTCGATAGGCTGCTCCGACAGGAAAGCCGCATTGCCGACAAGGATGCGGCGGCCGTCGACGACGCCCCGCGCGCCCTTGCCGGGCGATGAAGCGAAATCCTGCACGGCCGGCAGCGCGAGGCCCTTGGCTTGCGCCGCGGCGACCACCGCGCGAGCCAGCGGATGTTCGGAGGCGCGCTCGAGACCGGCCGCGAGCCGCAACACTTCGTCCTCGGCAAAACCTTGCGCCGCCGCGACGGATGTCACCGAGGGGCGCCCTTCCGTCAGCGTGCCGGTCTTGTCGACCACCAGCGTGTCGACTTTTTCGAGGCGCTCCAGCGCCTCGGCATCCTTGATCAGCACGCCGAGCCCGGCGCCCCGCCCGACCCCAACCATGATCGACATCGGGGTCGCCAGCCCGAGAGCGCAGGGGCAGGCGATGATCAGCACCGAGAGCGCGGCGACCAGTCCATAGGCCAAGCGCGGCTCCGGTCCGAACGTCGCCCAGGCGGCGAACGCGGCGAGGGCTGTCGCGAGGACCAGCGGCACGAACCAGCCGGCGACGCGATCGGCCAGACGCTGGATCGGCGCGCGCGAGCGCTGCGCCGCCGACACCATCGCAACGATGCGGGCCAGCATCGTATCGGCGCCGATTTTGTCGGCGCGGATCACCAGCGCGCCGGTCTGGTTCAGCGTGCCGCCGATCACCCGATCGCCCGCCGCCTTGGCCGTCGGCATCGACTCGCCCGTGACCATCGATTCGTCGAGCGCGGAGCGACCCTCCAGCACGGTCCCGTCCACCGGCGTTTTCTCGCCGGGCCGCACGCGCAAGGCGTCGCCGACCTTGACCGCATCGAGCGCGATCTCCTCTTCGGCGCCGTCCGCGTTCAACCGTCGCGCCGTCTTGGGCGCAAGATCCAGCAAAGCGCGAATCGCGCCGGAGGTCTGGTCGCGCGCGCGCAGTTCCAGGACTTGCCCGAGCAGCACCAGGACGGTGATCGTCGCAGCAGCCTCGAAATAGACCGCCACCGCGCCGTCCATGCCGCGAAACGCTTGCGGAAACGCGCCGGGCGCGAGCGTCGCCGCGACGCTGTAAGCCCAGGCGACGCCGGTTCCCATCGCGATCAACGTGAACATGTTGAGATTGCGCGTGACGAGCGAGCGCCAGCCACGCTCGAAGAAGGGCCCGCCGGCCCACAGAACGACGGGCGTCGCCAACGCGAACTCGATCCAGGTCGCGGCGGCCGGCGAGACGAGACGGTGGATCGCCGGCAGCCAATGGCCGCCCATGTCCAAGGCGACGAGCGGAACCGACAGCGCGAGGCCGACCCACAAGCGCCGCGTCATATCGGCAAGTTCGGGATTTGGGGCCGCCTCAGACGTGACGAGCAGCGGCTCGAGCGCCATACCGCAGATGGGGCAGGCGCCGGGACCGACCTGACGGATTTGCGGATGCATCGGGCAGGTGTAGATCGCGCCTTCCGGGGCGGCAGGCGCGGGCTTGCCGCTCTTTTCGAGATAGTGGGCCGGGTCGGCGGCGAATTTCGCCTTGCAGCCGGCAGAACAAAAATGAAAGGTCTCGCCGCCGAATGCGGCCCGGTGTTTGGAAGAAACCGGATCGACGTTCATGCCGCAGACCGGATCCTCAACCAGGTGGGCGCTGTGCGGGAGGCCTTTCGTATGGGCGGCTTGGCGAGGCTCGTGGGCGTGGTCCGTCATGCCGATCTCCGCAGCGCCGCGATACCCTTCATCGGCATATTTTCGACCTTGTCCAATATACCCATATGGGGTATATGGCAAGGATGCAGCCGGTCGCCAAGACATCCTGCCTGAAACGCCTCAACCGCATCGAGGGGCAGGTGCGCGGCCTGCTGCGGATGGTCGAACAGGACCGCTATTGCATCGACGTGATCACCCAGGTCTCGGCGGTGCGCGCCGCTTTGAAGCGCGTCGAGGAGGAAGTTCTCAAGGATCATGTCACCCATTGCGTCGAACACGCCATCAGCGCGGGCGACCGCGACGAACAGCGGCGCAAGATCAGCGAACTCATGCTGACGCTCGGCAAGATGTGACCCCAAGCGGGGATCGGCGATTTGCGCAAACGGACTCGAGGCAGGGCGCCCTCCTGGGCCGTGCGGCTGGCGAATTCCGGCAAAATCGGATTTTATGCACGGCGGGCGCGCCCCAGAGCTAAGGCGCGGCGACAACAAGGCTCAAAAAACGGGGAAACGCATGAGCGCGAATGTCAAGGGACCGGCGATTTTTCTGGCGCAATTTGCCGGCGACGCCGCGCCGTTCAATTCATTCAATTCGATTTGCAAATGGGCCGCCTCGCTCGGCTACAAGGGCGTTCAGATCCCGACCTGGGACGGGCGCCTGTTCGATCTCGCCAAGGCCGCGGAATCGCGAACCTATTGCGAGGAGATCGCCGGCATCGCGCAAAGCCACGGCCTCGCGATCACCGAACTCTCCACCCATCTGCAGGGCCAGCTTGTCGCGGTGAACCCGGCCTTCGACGAGGCGTTCGACGCTTTCGCGCCGGCCGCCGTGCATGGCCGTCCGCGCGAGCGCCAGAAATGGGCGGTCGAACAGGTGCTGATGGCGAGCAAGGCCTCGCAGCATCTTGGCCTGAAGGCGAGCGTCAGTTTCACCGGCGCGCTCGCCTGGCCCTTCGTCTATCCCTGGCCGCAGCGCGCGCCCGGCCTCATCGAAACGGCGTTCGAGGAGCTGGCGCGCCGCTGGAAGCCGATCCTCAACGCCTATGACGACGCCGGCGTCGACATCGCCTACGAGATTCATCCCGGCGAAGACGTGTTCGACGGCGCCACTTTCGAGCGTTTCCTCGACGCGCTGAAAGGCCACAAGCGCTGCACGATCAACTACGACCCCTCGCATTTCCTGCTGCAGCAGCTCGACTATCTCGCCTTCATCGACATCTACCATGAACGCATCAGCGCCTTTCACGTGAAGGACGCCGAATTCAATTCGACGGGCCGGCAGGGCGTCTATTCCGGCTACGCCCCCTGGATCGACCGGGCGGGACGCTTTCGCTCGCTGGGCGACGGGCAAGTCGATTTTTCCGACATTTTCTCCAAGCTCGCCCAATATGATTATTCGTCCTGGGCGGTGCTGGAATGGGAATGCTGCCTGAAGCATCCCGAGGATGGCGCAAGAGAAGGCGCCGAATTCATCAAGCGTCACCTCATTCGCGTCACCGAAAAGGCGTTCGACGATTTTGCCGGCGGCGCAACGGATAAAAAGCAAGTCAAGCGCGCGCTCGGGCTGCGCTGAAAACCAATCGAGGGGGAAACGAAAATGGCTATCGAAGGACGCAGCGATGCGGGCAGGGGCGGCAAGATTCGCCTTGGCATGATTGGCGGGGGCGAAGGCGCCTTCATCGGCGCGGTGCATCGGCTCGCCGCGCGAATGGACGACCATTACGAGCTCGTCGCGGGCGCGCTTTCCTCAACGGCGGAGAAGGCGCGGCGCTCGGGCGCGGCGCTGGCATTGCCCGCCGACCGCGTCTACGACGATTTCGAAAGCATGGCGAAGGCCGAGGCTAAACGCCCCGACGGCGTCGAGGTGGTCGCCATCGTCACGCCCAATCACATGCACGCCGGCCCCGCCTACGCTTTTCTCAAGGCCGGCATTCACGTGATCTGCGACAAGCCGCTGACGACCTCGCTTGCCGAAGCAAAAAAGCTCAAGAGCGCCGCCGACAAGTCGGGCCTCATTTTCGCGGTGACGCATAATTACACCGGCTATCCCCTCGTGCGGCGCGCCCGCGAAATGGTTCAGGCCGGCGATCTTGGCGAAATCCGCCTCATCCAGGTCGAATATCCCCAGGATTGGCTGACCGGCCCGACCGAGACCACCGGCAACAAACAGGCCGAATGGCGCGTCGACCCCAAGCGCTCGGGCGCCGGGGGGGCGCTCGGCGACATCGGCACGCATGCGTTCAATCTAGCCGACTATATCGGCGGGCTTGAAGTTTCCGAACTCAGCGCCGAGCTGACCTCGTTCGGCGCCGGGCGCCAACTCGACGACAATGTGCAGATCGCGCTGCGCTACGCCGGCGGCGCGCGCGGCGCGCTGTGGGCGAGCCAAGTCGCGCCCGGCAATGAAAACGGCTTGCGCATCCGCGTCTATGGGACCAAGGGCGGACTGCATTGGGTGCAGGCCAATCCCAACGAAATGTTATGGTCGCCGCTCGGCCAGTCGACGCGCATCGTGACGCGCGGGGGCCCCGATTCGGGCGCCGCCGCGGCGCGCGTCACCCGCATCCCGCCCGGCCATCCCGAGGGATATCTGGAAGGCTTCGCCAATATCTATGGCGAAGTGGCGGCCGCCATCAAAGCCGCCCGCGCGGGCAAGAAGCCGCCCAAGGGCGTGCATTTCCCGACCATCGACGACGGCGTCAAAGGCCTCGCCTTCATCGAAGCGGCGGTGAAATCGTCGAAGGCGAATGGGAAGTGGACGAAGCTATAGCTCTCTTCTCCCACGAAGCGGGATAAATTACCCGCGCGTCATTGCGAGCGGCCCTAAACCGACAGCCGCTTGCGCACGTCGGCCTCGACCATGTGCTGGCGCTCGCCGGCCAGCACCACCGCGCCGCGGTCCATCACCGCATAATCGTCGGCAAGATCGCGCGCCCATTCGAAATATTGCTCGACGATGACGATCGCCATTTCGCCCTTCTGGCGCAGATAAAGGATGGCGCGGCCGATGTCTTTGATGATCGAGGGCTGGATGCCTTCGGTCGGTTCGTCGAGGACGAGCAGTTTGGGCCGCGTGACGAGCGCGCGGCCGATCGCCAATTGCTGTTGCTGGCCGCCCGACAGGTCGCCGCCGCGGCGGCCCATCATTTCGGAGAGCACGGGGAATAGGCTGAAAATTTCGTCGTCGATGAAGCGCGTCGCCCGCCCCTGGGTGGCAAAGCCGGTCATCAGGTTCTCGCGCACCGTCAATAGCGGAAAGATTTCGCGCCCCTGCGGGACATAGCCAATGCCGCGCTTGGCGCGCTGATACGGCGCCAGCGTGCTAATATTCTCGCCCTGCCACATCACCGCGCCCGAAGCGATCTGCTGCTGGCCGACGATGGCGCGCAAAAGCGAGGATTTGCCGACCCCGTTGCGGCCGAGCACGCAAGTGACGCGGCCGATCTGCGCTTTGAGCGACACCGAGCGCAGCGCCTGGGCGGCGCCATAAAAGAGGTTGATGTTGTCGACGCTCAGCATGGATCATCGCCCCAGATAGACTTCGATGACGCGCTCGTCGGCGCTCACCTGGTCGAGCGAGCCTTCGGCCAGCACCGAGCCCTCATGCAGAACCGTCACCTTGACGCCGAGCTCGCGCACGAAGGCCATGTCATGCTCGACCACGACGACGGAATGATCCCTGGCGATTTCGCGCAGCAATTCGGCGGTCACCGCGGTCTCGGCGTCGGTCATGCCGGCGACCGGCTCGTCGACCAGCAGCAATTTGGGGTCCTGGGCCAGCAGCATGCCGATTTCGAGCCATTGCTTCTGGCCGTGCGAGAGCGCCCCGCCGAGGCGGGCGCGATGGTCGGTCAGGCGCGTCGTCTCGAGGATGCGCTCGATCGTCGTTTTCTCGGTCTCGCGCGCGCCGCCGAACAAAGTCGCGAAAACCTCGCGCGGCGCCTTGGCGGCGAGCAATATATTGTCCGATACCGTATGATTCTCAAAGACGGTCGGCTTCTGGAACTTCCGCCCGACGCCGAGCTGGGCGATCTCCGTCTCGTCGAGCGCCAGCAGATTGTGGCGCCCGTCGAAATAAACGTCGCCCTCGTCGGGACGCGTCTTGCCGGTGATGACGTCCATCATCGTCGTCTTGCCCGCGCCGTTGGGTCCGATGATGGCGCGCATCTCGCCGGGCTCAAGGGTCAGCGACAGACCCCGCAGCGCCTTATAGCCGTCGAACGATACGCTGACGCCGTCGAGATAGAGCAGCGTGCGCGTGAGCTTGGCTTCATCGGGAGCGGTCATTGGGCGCCTCCCCCTTCCTCGGCGATCGCCGATTGTTCGGCGAGGGAAGCGGGCGGCGTCTGCGGCGGCCGGCGGCGCAGGCTGGCGAACCAGCCGAGGATGCCCTTGGGCAGGAACAGCGTGACCAGCACGAACAAAGCGCCGAGGCCAAACAGCCAATATTCCGGGAAGACGCCGGTGAAATAGGTCTTGGCGAAATTGACGACGACCGCGCCGAGCGCGGCGCCGACCAAAGTGCCGCGCCCACCCACCGCGACCCAGATCACCGCCTCGATCGAATTGCCGGGATCGTATTCCGAGGGGTTGATGATGCCGACCTGCGGCACGTAAAGCGCCCCGGCTATGCCGGCGATGACGGCAGAGACGACCCAGACGAACAGCTTGTAGTTTTCGACCCTATAGCCGAGGAAGCGCACTCGGCTCTCCGCGTCGCGCACCGCGATCAGCGCCTTGCCGTATTTCGAGGTCACGATCGCCTTGGCCAGGATGAAGGCGATGACGAGGGCGATCGCCGAAATCGAGAACAAGGCGGCTCTTGTCGCATCGGCCTGCACGTTGAAGCCGACGATGTCCTTGAAATCGGTCAGGCCATTATTGCCGCCAAAACCGAAATCGTTGCGGAAGAAGGCGAGTTTGAGCGCATAGGTCAACGCCTGCGTGATGATGGAGAGATAGACGCCGGTGACGCGCGAGCGGAAGGCGAACCAGCCGAAGGCGAAAGCGAGGATGCCGGGAACGAGCATGACCATCGCCATCGCATAGGGGAAGAAATGGAAGCCCCACCACGGAATGGGCAATTCCTTCCAGTTCAGGAACACCATGAAGTCGGGCAGGATCGGATTGGCGTAGACGCCGCGCGTTCCGATCTGGCGCATCAGATACATGCCCATCGCATAGCCGCCGAGCGCAAAGAACGCGCCATGGCCGAGCGAGAGAATGCCGCAATAGCCCCAAACGAGATCCAGCGCCAAGGCGAGGATCGCATAGCATAGATATTTGCCCAGCAGCGCCACGACATAGGGCGGGATCGCGAAGGCGGAATTGGCGGGTATGGCGAGCGCGAGCACCGGCACGAGCACGGCTACCGCTAGCATCAGGACGATGAAGGCCACGCCCAGCCGATCAAGCTTGGCAAGGAAACTTTTGGCGATCATGCCTCCACCGCCCGTCCCTTGAGCGCGAAGAGGCCGCGCGGGCGCTTCTGGATGAACAGGATGATGAAGATCAGCAGCATGATCTTGCCGAGCACGGCGCCGACCCATGGCTCCAACAGCTTATTGGCGACGCCGAGGGTCAGGGCGCCCAGCAGCGTTCCCCAGAGATTTCCGACGCCGCCCAGCACCACAACCATGAAACTGTCGATGATGTAGCCCTGGCCGAGATTGGGCGAGACATTGTCGATCTGCGAAAGGGCGACGCCGGCGATGCCGGCGATCCCTGAGCCGAGGCCAAAGGCGAGCATGTCGATGCGCCCGGTCGAAATGCCCATCGCCGCGGCCATGCGCCGGTTCTGGGTGACCGCGCGCATGCGCAAGCCGAACGATGTCGCGCGCAGCAGCAATTGCAGAGCGGCGAAGACGACGATGGCGAGCACGATGATCCAGAGGCGTCCCGTGGTGATCTCCAGGCCGCCGACATGGATGGAGCCCGACATGAAGGCGGGCGCACTGACCTGGCGGTTGTTGGCGCCGAATATCGTGCGCACCAATTGCTGCAGGATCAGCGAAACGCCCCAGGTGGCCAGCAGCGTCTCCAAGGGCCGACCGTAGAGAAAGCGGATCACCAATCGTTCGATGAGAATGCCCATGCATCCCGCGACGAGGAAGGCCAGCGGTATGGCGATCGCCAGCGACCATTGCGCGAAAGCTGGCGGCAGCAGACTCTGCACGATGAAAGTGGCGTAGGCGCCCAGCATCACCATCTCGCCATGCGCCATGTTGATGACGCCCATGACGCCGAAGGTGATCGCCAATCCGATGGCGGCGAGCAGCAGGACGGAGGCGGCAGAAAGGCCGTACCAAAGGTTCTGCGCGACGTCCCACAGCGCGAGGCGGGATTTGATCGAGGCGAGAGCCCCCAGCGCGGCGGTCTTGAGCGGTCCGTCGGGCGCCTTTTGCGCCATTGCATCGAGCAGGCTCTGCGCGTCCTGATCGGCGCGCTCCTTCAAGTCGGCGACGGCCTCCAGGCGGTCCGCCTCGGGGGCGTCCGCGCTAAGCACAAGAATCGCAGCGCGCGCCTGACGCAGCGCCTGCGCGGCGCGCGGGTCCTTCTCCTTGGCGAGCGCCGCCTCGACGGCCGGCAGATCCTTGGGATCGTGCGATTTGAACACGGCGTCGGCGCCGGCGACGCGTTTGGCGGGATCGGCGGCGCCTAGAGTCATCGAGCCCATCGCCGCGTCGATGGCGCTGCGCAGGCTATTGTTGACGCGCACCTTTTTGAGCGCGTCGGCGTTCACGTCCGCCAGTTTCGCGCCGGTCTTGGCGTCGAAAAAGTCGCCCGCGAGGCTTTTGAAGAGAATCTTGTTCGCGCCCTTGTCGATGAACAGCCGGTTGTCGGCGAGCGCGTCGAGGATTTGCGGGCCCGTCGGCGCGCCGCTCAGCGCGAGTTCGCCGACCGCCTTTTCCGTCTGGGGAAACTTGTCGTCGAGAAAGCGCGCCAACGTGTCGTCGAGCGAATCGGCCCGCGCCGCCGAGCCCGCCGCGCCAAGACAACAGAGGAGAAGGAGGGCGGCAAACAGGCGAACCATCGTCATGCGTCATTTTCTCTGTTTCGCGGCTCGATCCCTGGCTCTTGCGAACGGAGACGAGGGCGGGTCGCCGAAATCGCTCCGAACGAGCGCCCTTGCGCGGCAAAGCTCGAGACGCTTGCGTCGATACTGATTTTCATGAACGCGCCCGCCGTTTGCGACGGGCGCGCCTTCAGGAACGCCGCCCTTCCCCACAAGCGGGGAAGGACGCGTTGTTATTCAAGGTCAACCGCCGCACTTACCGGTTTTGACGTTGAGGTTGCCGCAGGACAGCGGCTTGCGCCAATCGGAGATCAAGTCGCGCGAGCCTTCAAGATACGGCGACCATTCCTGCGCAACCACCGTGCCCGGCGTCTGCCAAACCGTATTGAGCTGGCCGTCGGCCTGGATTTCGCCGATATAGACCGGCTTGGTGATATGATGGTTCGGCATCATGGTGGAGAGGCCGCCCGTCAGGTTCTCGGTCGACACGCCGATCATTGCGTCGATCACTTTGTCCGCGTCGAACGAGCCGGCTTTCTCGACCGCCTTGACCCACATGTTGAAGCCGATCACATGCGCTTCCATCGGGTCGTTAAATGTGCGCTTCGGGTTCTTGGTGAACTCGCGCCATTTGGCGATGAATGCCTTGTTTTCCGGCGTGTCGATCGACTGGAAATAGTTCCAGGCGGCAAGATGGCCAACGAGCGGCTTGGTGTCGAGGCCGGCGAGCTCTTCCTCGCCCACCGAGAAGGCGACGACGGGAATGTCGGTCGCCTTGATGCCCTGGTTGCCGAGCTCCTTGTAGAAGGGAACGTTGGCGTCGCCGTTGATCGTCGAAACCACCGCGGTCTTCTTGCCCGCCGAGCCGAACGCCTTGATCTTGGTGACTTCGGTCTGCCAGTCGGAAAAGCCGAACGGCGTGTAGTTCACCAGGACGTCTTCATCCGGAACGCCTTTCGATTTCAGATAGGCGGCCAGGATCTTGTTGGTGGTGCGCGGATAGACGTAATCGGTGCCTTCCAGCACCCAACGCTTCACCGAGCCGCCGTCGGCGCTCATGAGATAGTCGACCGCCGGGATCGCCTGCTGGTTCGGCGCGGCGCCGGTATAGAAGACGTTGCGCTGCGATTCTTCCCCTTCATATTGCACGGGATAGAACAGGATCGAATCCAGCTCCTGGAAGACCGGCAGCACGGATTTGCGCGAAACCGAAGTCCAGCAGCCGAATACGACCGACACTTTATCCTTGGAAATGAGCTCGCGGGCTTTTTCCGCGAACAGCGGCCAGTTGGACGCCGGATCGACGACCACCGCCTCGAGCTTCTTGCCCAGTACGCCGCCTTTCTTGTTCTGTTCGTCGATCAGCATCAGCATCACGTCTTTCAGCGTCGTCTCGCTGATCGCCATCGTGCCCGAAAGCGAATGGAGAATGCCGATCTTGATCGTATCCTCAGCCTTGGCGGCGAAGGCGCCAAGCGCCACCGCGCCGCCAACCAGCGCGCCGGCCGCGCGCAATAGGAACCGTCTTGAGAATGACATAATGGACCCCGTCTTCAAATGCGCCGGTTCGACCCCGGCTTGAGGTTGATGCCCGCTGTGGGACCTCACGACGACGCAAACCCTATGCCACGCGGCGGGGGCGCATGGGGTCGCCATCAGTCGGGAAATATTGGCCAAAACGGGGGTTGGGCGCGGCTCGGCGCGCAAATTTTAGGCGCCATGGCGCGCCTTTACGCAAAGGCGGGGAAGCTGGCTTGGCGCCTCAGCGCGGAGCGCGCTTGGCCAGGATGCGCTGCAACGTGCGGCGGTGCATGTTCAACTGGCGCGCCGTCTCCGAGACATTGCGCTCACACGATTCATAGATGCGCTGGATATGCTCCCAGCGCACGCGGTCGGCGGACATCGGATGTTCCGCGCCTTGCGGGCGGTCGGAATGGCTGGCCATAAGCGCGGCGGTGATTTCGTCGGCGTCGACCGGCTTGGCCAGATAGTCGAAGGCGCCGAGCTTGACCGCCGTAACGGCGGTGGCGATGGCGCCGTAGCCGGTCAGGATGATGGCCCGCGCCAGAGGCCGCGCCGCCTTCAGCGCCCGGATCACATCGAGCCCGCTGCCGTCGGCGAGCCGGAGATCGATCACCGCGAATGCCGGCGCATTGGCGGTGATCGCCGCCAGGCCCTCGGCGACGCCGCCCGCCGCCTCCACGGCGAATCCGCGCGATTCCATCGCCCGCGCCAATCGCGCCGCAAAAGGCTTGTCGTCATCGACGATCAGCAGCGACCTGTCGCCCGATTGCGTCCCCGTCGAGGCTTCCGGAAGGATTTCGCCCGTTCTTTCCATTTCCACGCTCAAAACACATCCCTGCCGCGGCGGGTCTCTCACCGGGCGGCAAGCATGGCGCCTCCTTCTATTGCCTGCGGGCGCCCCTGTCGACCTTGTTCGAAAGCGAGGCGCGGCCAGACGACGCTGGCCTGCGCCCCCGTGGCGGGGGCCGGACCGTTGACGATCCTCATGGCGCCGCCCGATCGCTCGAGCAAGGTCTTGGCGATGAATAGGCCGAGCCCCAGGCCGCCGCCCCTGTCGCCTTCCTCGCCCGCCCCGGCCCCCCTTGTGGTTATGTAGGGCTCGCCCATCCGCGCCAGAACGTGGGGTGCGACGCCCGGCCCATCGTCGGCGATGACGATTTTTACCGTTTCGCCGTTCCAGGACGCTTCGATGCGCACCCGGCCATGGGCGAAGTCGACGGCGTTCTCGGCGATATTGCCGAGCCCGTAGAGCATGCCGGGATTTCGGCGGCAGACCGGCTCGGGGCCCGCGCCGTCGAGCACGATTTCAATGGCGACGCCAAAATGACGATGCGGCGCGGCGATCTCCTCAAGCAAATGGCTTAGACCGAGTTCCTCCAGCGGCCCCGCGCCGTCCTCGCCCAACGAGGCGAGCTTGCCCAATATCGCGCGGCAGCGCCCCACTTCCTGGTTGAGCAGCCGCAAATCATCGGCAAAAGCGCCGGCGGGCGGGTTCTGGCGCGTCATTTCGGTGACGACGAGGGCGACGGTGGCCAGCGGCGTTCCCAGTTCGTGGGCCGCCGCCGCCGCCAGCCCGTCCAGCTGGGACAGATGCTGCTCGCGCGCCAGCACCAGCTCGGTCGCGTTGAGGGCGCCGGCGAGCAGGCGCGCCTCTTCGGCGACGCGATTGGCGTAAATCGTTATGAAGGCTGCCCCGACCGCGATGGCGACCCAGATGGCGACGCCGTAGAGCATCGGCAGATGCAGATCGGCGCCGGCGATCCAGGGCAGCGGGCGATGCCAGATGGTCAGGACGGTCTCGCAGGCCAAAGCCAGCAGCAGCAGCGCGATCGTCCGACGCAACGGCAGCGAGGCCGCCGAAATCATCACCGGCGCCAGGAACAGGACCGAGAACGGATTGATGACGCCGCCTGTCAAAAACAGCAGCGCGGCAAGCTGGAGAATGTCGAACCCCAGAATATTGGTCGCCCTGACGTCGTCGAGGCGCTGGCTGACGGGAAAGCGCAGGCGAAGCCCGAAATTGAGCAAGGCGGACATGCCGATGCACAGGAAGCACAAGGCGATCGGCAGATCGAAGCCAAGGACGAAGCGGGTGACGAGCACGGCGGCCGACTGACCGGCCACCGCCAGCCAACGCAGGCGGATCAGCGTGTCGACGCGCAATTGGCGCGCGCGTTGGCCAAAATCGTCGTCGGTCAGATCGGGCATCGGCCATTCCTACCATGCCGCGCCTGGGTCGAGGAGAGGGCCGTCTTATTCGATCTTCTCGTTGGGATAGACGCCCCAAAGATCGGACTGTTTGATGTAGCCCTTGAAGCCTTCGCCGTCGATCAGGCACCAGGCCCCGTCGCAGGTTCGGATATTGCCGATGACGCCCGACTGCAAGGTCGCGGCAAGGTCGGCGCTCTCCCCGGCTCTTGCGAATATCTTGAAAGTCTCGCCCTTCTTCCAGGGCGCGACCAGCGCGGTGCGCCGGCCCGACAGCAGGGAATGCAGCACCCAGCCCTCCGACCCCTCGGAATCGCGCACCTTGCGCCAGGTTTCGAATTCGGCGGTGATCTCAACCGGCAGGCCGGCGCGCTGGAACACCCATGTCGTGGCGTGTTCCTTCGAGGGGCCCTCGCGCAGATTGACCCGATCGGTCTTCAGGCTGACATAGCGGGGAACCGGCAGTCCGGTGGCGACGCCCGCCTGCTGGGCGAGAACGGCCGACGCCGAAAAAGCCAGCGAGGCAAGGATGGCGAGAAAAAGCGGCAGGCCGCGAAACGCCCGCGGAATCATCGGAAAATCGCTCTGTCTCATCCTGTCTCCGTCATAAATGCGGCGCGCCCGCCATCCTTGTCTTTGGCCCGCCATCTGCTAGAGAGGCCGCGGGAAGTTGGACGCGGCGGCCATGCGCCGCCCCATGATCCATGTGCCGCCGCGAGCGTTAATGGGGCGTAAAGTCACGTAAAATTGGGCTCAAATTTGATGGATGGCGAGCAGTTCGCCGGCGGGCCATCGTTGAGCCGAAAGGGGGCGCCGATATGACCAAGAAGAAACCCCTCGTCGTCGTGACGCGCCGGTTGCCCGATCTTGTCGAGACGCGGATGCGCGAATTGTTCGACGCGCGGTTGAATGTCGAGGACAAGCCGATGAGCGAAAGCGAAATCGCCGAGGCGATGCGCGAGGCCGACGTTCTCGTGCCCACGATCACCGATGAGATCAGCGCCGGCATGATCGCCCAGGCCGGCGAGCAGATGCGGCTGATCGCCAATTTCGGCAATGGCGTCGACCATATCGACGTCACCTCCGCTTTGCGGCGCGGCATAACCGTCACCAACACGCCCGGCGTGCTGACCGAGGACACCGCCGACATGACGATGGCGCTGATCCTGTCCACCGCGCGCCGCCTTGTCGAGGGGGCGCGCATCATCCCGGAGGGCGGCTGGAGCGGCTGGTCGCCGACCTGGATGCTGGGGCGGCGCATCACCGGCAAGCGCCTGGGGATTCTCGGCATGGGGCGGATCGGCCAGGCTTTGGCCAAGCGCGCCCGCGCCTTTGGCCTGTCGATCCATTATCACAACCGGCGCCGCCTCGCCGCCCCGATCGAGGAGGCTTTGGAGGCGACCTATTGGGATTCGCTCGACCAGATGCTGGCGCGAATGGACATCGTCTCGGTCAATTGCCCGCATACGCCCGCAACCTATCACCTGTTATCGGCGCGGCGGCTCAAATATCTGCGGCCCGAAGCCATTGTCGTCAACACGGCGCGCGGCGAGGTGATCGACGAAAATGCGCTGACCCGAATGCTGGAGGCCGACGAAATCGCCGGCGCAGGCCTCGACGTCTTCGAACACGCGCCCGCGGTGTCGGATAAGCTCATCAAGCTCGCCGAACGGGGCAAGGTGATCCTGCTGCCTCATATGGGCTCGGCGACGAAAGAGGGGCGCAACGACATGGGCGAGAAGGTCATCATCAACATCAAGACCTTCACCGATGGCCACCGTCCGCCCGACCGGGTGCTGCCAAGCATGTTATAGGCGCGGCCGCCGCGCCGGACGCGCTATTGGTAGCGCAATACGCCGTCGATATTCGCGATGCCGGGGACCACGATCGAGGTTCGGTCGAAGCCTCCGTCTATCCGTCGGCAATGGGCGAACAATGTGGCCCCGGCGATGCCGATGCCGGTGCAGCTGTTTTGAAACGTGCTCGGCTCGCCCATGCCGTTGAACCGTAAAGCGCCGTCGATGTTCTCGATTCCGGGCAGAAGAATCGAGGTTCGATTGAAGCTGCCGTTGATGCGTCGGCAATTGGCGAACAGTGTCGATCCGGCGACGCCGATGTGGTCGCAGCTCATCTGGAAGCTGCTCGCACTTTGGGCATGGGCCGCGCCGGCGCAGGCGATCGGCGGCAATAGGGCGAAGAACAATCCTCGAATCACCCAATGTAGGTTGGCGCGCATCGAAATCTCTCCCCCTCAGGCCCTTGTCCTCTCATGCAACAATCGGCCGAGAACATACAAGCCGGGCGGCGTTAGGCAAGCGGGCGTCCCCATAAACCTTGTCCCTGGTCGATTGACTTAGCCCCGCGAACCATGGAACATCACAAGGTCGTGTTCCTCGCCGCGTTTCGCTGCGGGGTTGTTGGCGTTTTGCCGCGAAACCCATCGTTTTCACAGCCACAGGAGATAAGCCATTCGTCGTCCCATGAAAGCCCAAGCGACTCCGGAGAAAGGGGGGCCGCGCATCAATCGCGACATTCGCGCCAACCAGGTCCAGCTGATCGACGCCGAGGGGCACAATCGCGGCGTCGTCGAAATCGCCCAGGCCCAGCAGCTTGCCGACGAGGCTTCGCTCGACCTTGTCGAGATCGTTCCCAACGCCGAACCGCCGGTCTGCAAAATTCTCGATTTTGGCAAGTTTCGCTTTCTCGAGCAGAAAAAGTCCGCCGAAGCGCGCAAGAAGCAAAAAGTCGTTGAAATCAAAGAGATCAAGCTTCGCCCCGGCATCGACGACCATGATTATGAAGTGAAGATGCGCTCCGTGCGCCGCTTCTTCGACGAAGGCGACAAGGTGAAAGTCACTCTGCGGTTCCGCGGCCGCGAAATGGCGCATCAGGACATCGGCTTCAAATTGCTGTTGCGCGTCAAATCGGAGACGGCGGCCATCGCCAAGGTCGAAGCCGAACCGCTGATGGAAGGGCGCCAGATGGTGATGGTGCTGGCCCCGAAATAGTGCGGCCGTCTTTTTAGGCGCCGGGGCTTCACAAACATGTTAGCTGCCCGTTGCGGGCATGCGCGTTATGCTTCCAGCGCATTGGCGCTTCGTCGAGCGTTGCGTTATTCGATAAAGCCTCAATTCTAGGCGCCCGCTTCGAGCGCGGCGCGCGATTCGCACTGGAAATCCTTTGAGCGTTGCACAAGAATCCCCCGGCCTGGCGCTCGAGGCGCCCGCCCCGGCGCAGGTCAGCCGTCGCGTCGCCGAAAGCGCGACGTTGAGCATCCTCGTCGCGATCAGCGTTTCGCACATGCTCAACGACATGATGCAATCGCTCGCCCCGGCGCTTTATCCGGTGTTTCGCGAACAGCTTGGGCTCACCTTCTTCGAGACGGGGCTCATCACCTTCACGTTCCAGGTGACGGCCTCGCTGCTGCAACCGATCATCGGGCTTTACACCGACCGGCGCCCGCAGCCCTATTCGCTGCCGCTGGCCATGCTGTTCACGCTGTTCGGCCTGGCGCTGCTCGCTTTCGGGCGCGGCTATCCGCTGCTGCTGGCGGCGGTCGCGCTGATCGGGGTCGGATCGGCGATCTTCCATCCGGAGGCTTCGCGCGTGGCACGCGCCGCCTCGGGCGGGCGCCACGGTTTTGCGCAATCCTTGTTTCAGGTCGGCGGCAATTTCGGGCAATCGATGGGGCCGCTGATGGCCGCCTTCATCGTCGTGCCCTTTGGCCAGACTTCGGTCGTCTGGTTCACCGCGCTGGCGCTGATCGCGATCGCGATCCTGACGCGCGTCAGCCAATGGTATGCGGCGCGCCGCGCCGCCGCGCCAAAGGGCGCGCCGGCGGCCGCGCTGCCCACCCTGCCCCGCAAAGTGGTCTCCCGCTCGATCGCCATTCTGGTCGTGCTGGTTTTCTCGAAAGTGTTCTATCTCTCGAGCCTGTCGAGCTATTACACCTTCTATTTGATCCAGACGTTCCAGGTGAGCGTGCAGGATTCGCAGGTCTATCTGTTCGTCTTTCTTGGCGCGGTGGCGGCGGGGACCTTCGCCGGCGGCCCGCTCGGCGACCGGTTTGGGCGCAAATTCGTAATTTGGGGATCGATCGTCGGCGTGCTGCCGTTCACGCTGGCGTTGCCGCACCTCGACTTGTTCTGGACGGCGGTCGACAGCGTGGCGATCGGCCTCATCCTCGCCTCGGCCTTCTCGGCGATCGTGGTCTATGCCCAGGAGCTCGTGCCCGGCAATGTCGGAGCGATCGCCGGCCTGTTCTTCGGCCTGTCGTTTGGCCTCGGCGGCATTGGCGCCGCCTTGCTCGGCGCGCTCGCCGACGTCACCAGCCTGACCTTCGTCTATCAGGTCTGCGCTTTCCTGCCGGCGATCGGGCTGTTGACCTATTTCCTGCCCAACATCCGCTCGCGCCGCCTGTAAGAGCGGCGCCTCTGGGACCGCGACCGTCCCCGGTCGCTCTTTCCAGGTGTGGGCGCTGATAGGAAGGGCGGGCGGGACGCTCGAGCTCCCGCGCGCCAATCTAAATCGGCGCGGCGCCTTGCGAACAAAAGGCGAAACATGATTGCTGTGGGGCATGATCCCCGCCGTGATTCGCGCTCCCGCCGCGCTCGCCGCCCCGTTTGGCGAATTGAACGAAGCGCAGCGGCGCGCGGTCGAGCATGGCGTCGGCGAGGCGGACGGCCCCGCCCCCCTGCTGGTCATCGCGGGAGCCGGCGCCGGCAAGACCAATATGCTCGCGCACCGCGTCGCCCATCTCATTCTCAGCGGCGCCGACCCCAAGCGCATCATGCTGGCGACCTTTTCGCGGCGGGCGGCCGGCGAACTCAATCGGCGCGTGCAGCGGCTGCTCGCGCGCAAGCTCGCGCCCGGAGCGGCCGCCGCGGCCACGCCCGCCTTCGCCGGCACGTTTCATTCGATCGGCGCTCGGTTGCTGCGCGACTATGCCCTGCGGCTCGGGCTCGATCCGCAATTCACCATCCACGACCGCGAAGATTCCGCCGATCTGATGAATTTCGAGCGGCATGAGCTCGGATTCTCCTCCGCCACGGAGCGCTTTCCCACCAAAGGCACGTGCCTGGCCATTTATTCGCGGGCGGTCAACAGCCGGACGACGCTCGCCGAGACTTTGGGCAAAAACTTCCCGTGGTGCGCCAATCACGAGCAATCCTTGCGCGGCTTGTTCGCCGCCTATGTCGAGGCCAAGCAGCGCCAGAACGTGCTCGATTACGACGATCTCCTGCTCTATTTCGCGCAGATGATGCAGGAGAAGGACCTGGCGGCCGAAGTCGCCGGCCGCTTCGATCATCTGCTCGTCGATGAATATCAGGACACCAACCGCCTGCAGGGCGAAATCGTGCTCGCCTTGCGTCCAAGAGGCCGCGGGCTGACGGTGGTCGGCGACGACGCGCAATCGATCTATTCGTTTCGCGCCGCCACGGTGCGCAACATTCTGGATTTTCCCGATGCGTTCGATCCGCCGGCAAAGCTCATCACGCTCGACCAGAACTATCGCTCGACCAAGCCGATCCTGGCCGCCTCCAATGCGGTGATCGGTCTTGCCGCCGAGCGCTTCGCCAAGGATCTGTGGACCGATCGCGCTTCGGGGACGCTGCCCGTTCTGGCGACCGTCGGCGAGGAGACCGATCAGGCGCTCTATGTCGTCGCGCGCGTTCTGGAGAATCGCGAAGCGGGCGCCACGCTCAAATCCCAAGCGGTGCTGTTTCGCACCGCCCATCACAGCGCGGCGCTGGAATTGGAGCTGACGCGGCGCAACATTCCCTTCGTTAAATATGGCGGCCTCAAATTCCTCGACGCCGCCCATGTGAAGGACACGCTGGCGATCCTGCGATTTGCGCAGAATCCGCGCGACCGGATCGCCGGTTTCCGCATCGCGCAGATATTGCCGGGCGTCGGCCCGGCCACCGCCGCCAAAATCGTCGAGGCCGCCGGCGCCGAGGACGGCTTTGCCGCGCTCGGCGCTTTTGCCGCGCCCGCCAAATCGCGCGAGGATTTTGGGGCCTTCGCTGAGCTCATGCGAAGCCTCGCTGCGAACGCTACGCCCTGGCCGGCCGATCTTGCCCAGGTCGTCGCGTGGCTGCGTCCCCATCTCGAGCGGCGCCATGAGGACGCTGCGATCCGGCTCGCCGATCTGGAGGCGCTGGAGCGCATCGGCGCGACCTATGCCTCGCGCGAACGGTTTCTGGCCGAACTGACGCTCGATCCCCCCGACGCGACGAGCGACGAATCGGGACCGCCCCATCTCGACGAGGATTATTTGATCCTCTCGACCATTCATTCGGCCAAGGGGCAGGAATGGCGCTCAGTCTACGTCCTCAATGTCGTCGACGGTTGCATCCCTTCGGAAATGGCGACCGGTTCGAGCGACGAGATCGAAGAGGAGCGCCGGCTGCTCTATGTCGCGATGACGAGAGCGCGCGACGAACTGTCGCTGATCGCGCCGCAGCGCTTTTATGTGCATGGCCAGCCGCGCGGCGGCGACCGGCATGTGCTGGCGAGCCGCACCCGCTTCATCCCCGCCGGATTGCTGCCGCTGTTCGAGCGGATCGCCTGGCCGGCGGCGCCGACGCAGGAAAGACAGGTCGCCAACGGCCCGCGCGTCGATCTGGCGGCGCGTATGCGGGCGATGTGGCGGTGAGCGCCGATTGACGCAGATGTGAAGAGGAGCGCCGATTGACGAACGGTCCTTGCGCCTATCGCGGCTTGCCGCCCCAAATCGACTGGCGCATAAACCGCCAATAGAACGCCTCGCGCAGACGCCGCGAAAACCTGAACCGAACCTGCCGCCCGCCGAGACTCAACCGACAAACCCCGCATGCCAGATCAGCGCGAACGCGAGCGAACGAAGATCGACGGTCAGGCCGTATTCGCGGGCGTGGCGTATCTGATGGGCGTCGGCCTCATCTTCCTGCTGGAGCGGCTCGGCGCGCCCGACGGGCTGGTGCGCGCGCTGGGGCCGCTTTTCGCGCTGGCCGGCCTCGCCTTGCTGGGCGTGCTGACGCGCTCGACGCGCGTGCCGGCGTTTTTCACCGCCGATCGGGCCGTTCCGGCGCCCTATGCGGGACTGGCCTTCGCGGCGATCGCCGCCGGCTTCGTTGTTTGTCTCGACCCGGCGACCGGTTCGCCTTTGCCTTTGGCCGGCGTCGCGATCGGCCTAGGCGTCAGCGCGTTCGCGGTCGGGCCGCTGTTGCGGGCGACAGGCGCAAGCACGCTCAGCGATCTCCTGGCGACGCGCTTTCCCAATGCTCTGCTGCGGCCGTATTTCGCCGCGCTGCTGTTTGCGATCGGCGCGCTTGTCGCGGCGGCGGGATTCGAAGCAGGGGTCGATGCGTTCATGAGCCTGTTTGCTTCCTCGCGCGGCGCGGCCGAGACGATGGTCGCCATCGTGCTCGCGCTTGTCATCGCGCCAGGCGGCCTTGCCGGACTGATTTGGGGCGGAGCGGCCAGCGCCGGAATTCTGCTCGCCATTCTTTATCTGCCGATCGGCCTGCAAACACTGGCCGGCGATGCGCCGCTCGGATCGTTGCTCGGCGACGCCGGGCTCTGGGTCGGCGCGGCGGCGCGCGCCTGGAGCGCCGGAGAGGGAATCGACGCCAAGGCGCAATGGCTGATCGCCTTCGCGAGCGCCCTCGCCGTCGCCGCTTTGCCGCCTTTCACCTCGATGGCGATCGGCGGTTTCGGGCAAAGAGAGGCCCTGCGCGCGGGCGCGTTAGGCTTGTGCTTCGCGGCGCTGATCGGCCTTGGCGCCTTCATCGACGTCGCGCTATGGCCGACGCCGCCGGGGCCGATGTCGAGCGGCCTGAAGTCGAGCGCGATGCTGGTCGCCGCTTTGATGATCAGCGCCGCCGGCGTCCATTCGGCCTCGCGCGGATGGGGAACGGACGCCGGCGGGGCGTATAAGCGATTTCAACCTCTGGCGAGCCAAAGGCTGGCGCGCTCGCGCGTCCTGATGCTCGTCGTCATCGGACTTTGCGCGGGCCTCGCGCATGGGCTCGCCATCGATCCCCGTCGCGCCATCGTCTTCGCGGCGGCGCTGTCGCTCGGCCTGACGGCGCCGCTGCTGGCCCTCGCCTTTTCCGCTCGCGCGACATCGGCCCACGCGATCGCCAGCGTGTTGGTCAGCCTGGCGACGGCCCTTGCGCTTGCTGCGTTGGGGCGCCGCATCCCCGATGCCGGACGGATGCTGATCGGCGCGCTATCCGCCGGCGCCGCCGGATTCATCGTCGGCTGGTCGGCCGCCATTTTCTCCCGCCGCGAGCCCGAAGCGACCCCGGCCCGCCGCGACCTGTTCATCGACGCGCCGCTGGACCCCGGCGGCTAACACACTGCCCTATCCGGCCAGCCGCCGCATCGCCTCTTCATGCAAGCGTCGGTCGCCGGCCGCGAGGATGCGCCCGCCCTTGGCGGCCGCGTCGCCTTCCCAGTTCGTGACGATTCCCCCGGCGCCCTCGATAATCGGCACGAGCGCGACAATATCGTATGGCTTGAGATTGGCCTCGACGATGACGTCGACAAAACCCGAGGCGAGCATGCAATAGGCGTAGCAATCGCCGCCATAGCGCGCCAATCGCGTCGCCTTCTCCACGCGATGATAGGCCGCGCGGTCCTCGTCGTTGAAGAGAAGCGGAGACGTCGTCATCAGCGTCGCTTCGGCAAGCGAGGGACAGGCGCGCACATGCAGCGCGCGGGTCACCCATTCGCTATGGGCGCCCTCGCCGCGCGGCAAAGCGAGGCCGCGCCAATGCGAGCGCTTGCCGTCGCCGCAATAGCGTTCGCGCGTGAACGGTTGCGACATCATGCCATAGACCGGGCGGCCGCGATGCATGAGGCCGATCAGCGTGCCCCACAGCGGCAGACCCGAGATGAAGCTCTTGGTGCCGTCGATCGGATCGAGCACCCAGACATATTCGGCGTCCGGCCTGTCCTGACCATATTCCTCGCCGATCACGCCGTGAGCGGGAAAAGTCTGGCCGATCAGCCGGCGCATGGCCACTTCGGCGGCACGGTCGGCCTCGGTGACCGGATCGAAAACGCCGCCCTTCGACTTGTCTTCGGCGCGGATCGAGGTGCGGAAAAACGGAATGATCACTTCGCTGGAAGCTTGGGCGAGGCGCTCGACGAAGGCGGCGAAATCAACGGCGGTCATGCCGGCCCCTTATCCACAACCGGTCCTGCGAAAAATGCATATGTGCCATACCTATTTTGGGGACTGGAGCGGCAGGCCGCTTCGAAACGTTTTCCCAAGCCCTTGTTTTGTATGATTATATCAGATCATGTGGAGTTTATATTACGCATCTAACATGTCATTCATCGCCAAACTCTCTGCTATTCTATCCGCTTGGCGGGTCGACCGGCAAAAAACATCTTGCATTTGGTGCGGCGCACGACGATATTGTTGCGGTGCGGCATGACCTGCCGCATATGCCCTCCTTGGGCGTTTCCTCCCTAGACTTAGGCCGCTTGTGGCGACACAGGCGGCCTCCTTTTTTCGCGGGCGGCGGCTGGACGGCGGCGGCCAGTCATTCGGCCGCGATTTGAGGCCGCCCGATCTCATGGGCGACGCGGCCCGCCAGCAGCGAAGCCATCGCGAAAAGACAGGCGCTCAATTCGCGCCAGCGGCCCGATTTTTCCATCGCGCGTTCGTCCATATAAAGGGCGCGGTTGATTTCAATCTGCACGACATGACGCGAATCCTTCGGCGCGCCGTAATGCTCGGTGATGAACCCGCCGGCATAGGGCTTGTTGCGGCGCACCGAATAGCCCGCCTGGCGCAGCGCGCCTTCGACGGTTTCCACGATCCAGGGCGCGGCGCTGGCGCCGTAGCGGTCGCCGATCACAAAATCGGGCGCGGCGCCTTCGGCCGCGCTGGAGGGCATCGAATGGCAGTCGAGCAACAAAGCCATGCCGAAGGCGCCCGCCGCGCGCTCGATGAGGTCCTGCAGGGCGCGGTGGTAAGGTTTGTACAACGTCGCGATCCGCGCCATCGCCTCGCCCACGGCGATCGGCCCTTTGTAGATCTCTTGCGAATCCCCTACCACGCGCGGAATCGTGCCGAGCCCGCCGGCGACCCTCAGCGAGCGCGTATTGGCGAAGGCCGGCAGGCGGCCTTCGAACATCAGCGGGTCCAATTCGAAGGGCTCGCGATTGAGATCGAGAAAGGCGCGCGGGAAATTGGCCCGCATCAGCGGCGCGCCGACGCCGAGGCATGGCGCGAACAATTCGTCGACGAAAGCGTCCTCAGAGCGGCGCAACGTCAAAGCGTCGAGACGCGAACTCTGAAGAAACCGCCGCGGATAGACCCGGCCGGAATGGGGCGAGTTGAAAACAAGCGGCGTGGCGAGAATGTCCGGTTCGAGGATTTCGAAAGGCGTCGTGAAATCGGCGGCCTGGAAATCGGAGCCCTCGGCGCGTTCCTCCCCTTTTATCTCACCCCGCATTGGACTGGCCCGTTTTTGATTGTCCCGTTTCCGGACTAAATCGCGGCATTCGCTTTGCTTGAAAAATGCGTTACAGCGGAGATGAGTCCAATATGCTTCATTATGCGAGGCGGCGCGAGAGGTAACCGACATTTGGCGCCGCAAAAGTGAACAGGATTCCGCCGGCGCTCGCCTGGCGGCGGCCGTAGGCGTCGGCGTCGCATTCTCGTCTTGTCGGGAATTGGATTCGAGCCTTCTTCGTCGCCTTCACTCGATTTTTACTGGTCGGGGCGGATAGTGAATCGGCAATCGAGGGGAAATAATGAACGCGCCGGCCGAAATCGCAACCAAGATCCTGCTCGCCGAAGACGACAACGACATGCGCCGCTTTCTGGTGAAAGCGCTGCAGAACGCCGGCTATAGCGTCGCCTCTTTCGACAACGGCCTTTCCGCCTATAACCGCCTGCGCGAAGAGCCGTTCGAGCTCCTGCTGACCGATATCGTCATGCCGGAGATGGACGGCATAGAGCTGGCGCGCCGGGCGACCGAGCTCGATCCCGAAATAAAGGTGATGTTCATCACCGGTTTTGCCGCCGTGGCGCTCAATCCGGACAATAACGCCCCCAAGGACGCCCGCATCCTGTCCAAGCCCTTCCACCTCAAGGATCTCGTCAACGAAGTGCAGCGGCTTCTGGCGGCCTGACGGGGCCGCCGCCGGCAGCCGGGCGACAATGGGATTGGCCGCCGCCCGCGATCGAGCTCCCTGACGCTCCCCGGCGTCGTCGATCAAAAGCCTTTTTTGGCGATTGACCCTCCCTCGCGCTTTGTCGCCCTTGACTGTGCTGGCGCTTGCCCCTATCTCAGCGCCGGTTGTTAGCACTCGTCTCCTTGAGTGCCAAAACCTCCCCATAAGACGAAACCGGCCCGGGCCGCTGCGCTTGGGCGAACTCGAGATAGGAAGCTCAAGACATGAAATTCCGTCCCCTGCATGACCGTGTCGTCGTCCGTCGCCTTGAGGGCGAAGAGAAGACGAAGGGCGGCATTATCATTCCCGACACTGCCAAAGAGAAGCCGCAAGAGGGCGAAATCATCGCCGTGGGACCCGGCGGACGCGACGAGGCCGGCAAATTGACGCCTCTCGACGTCAAGAAGGGCGACAAGGTGCTGTTCGGCAAGTGGTCCGGCACCGAAGTCAAGATCGATGGTCAGGAACTGCTGATCATGAAGGAATCCGACATCATGGGCGTCGTCGGCTGAAGCCGGCCTTTCCCCAGAAGTTTCTCGTCATCGGCCCCGTAGCGGGTCAGGAGATTTAATACCATGGCAGCCAAAGAAGTACGTTTTTCCTCCGACGCGCGCGAGAGAATGCTGCGCGGCGTCGACATCCTCGCCAATGCGGTGAAGGTCACGCTCGGCCCCAAGGGCCGCAACGTCATCCTCGACAAATCGTTCGGCGCTCCGCGCATCACCAAGGACGGCGTCACCGTCGCCAAGGAGATCGAGCTCGACGACAAATTCGAGAACATGGGCGCGCAAATGGTGCGCGAAGTCGCCTCCAAGACCAATGACAAGGCCGGCGACGGCACGACCACGGCCACGGTCCTCGCCCAGGCGATCGTGCGCGAAGGCGCCAAATATGTCGCCGCCGGCATGAACCCGATGGACCTCAAGCGCGGCGTCGATCTGGCCGTGACCGAAGCCGTCAAGGACATCGCCAAGCGCTCCAAGAAGATCAAGGATTCGGCGGAAGTCGCGCAGGTCGGCACCATTTCCTCGAACGGCGACAAGTCGATTGGCGAAATGATCGCCAAGGCGATGCAGAAGGTCGGCAACGAAGGCGTCATCACGGTCGAAGAGGCCAAGACCGCCGAAACCGAACTCGACGTCGTCGAAGGCATGCAGTTCGACCGCGGCTATCTCTCGCCCTATTTCATCACCAACGCCGAGAAGATGATCGCCGAGCTCGACGACGCCTATATCCTCATCCACGAAAAGAAGCTCTCCTCGCTGCAGCCGATGTTGCCGGTGCTCGAGGCGGTCGTGCAGAGCGGCAAGCCGCTCGTCATCATCGCCGAAGATATCGAGGGCGAGGCTTTGGCCACGCTCGTCGTCAACAAGCTGCGCGGCGGCCTCAAGGTTGCGGCCGTCAAGGCCCCCGGCTTTGGCGATCGCCGCAAGGCGATGCTTGAAGACATCGCCATCCTCACCGGCGGCCAGATGATCGCCGAAGACCTCGGCATCAAGCTTGAGAACGTCACCCTTCAGATGCTCGGCCGCTCCAAGCGGATTCGCATCGAGAAGGAGAACACCACGATCATCAACGGCGCCGGCAAGAAGGCCGACATCGAGGCCCGCATCGGCCAGATCAAGGCGCAGATCGAGGAGACCACCTCGGACTACGACAAGGAGAAGCTGCAGGAGCGTCTGGCTAAATTGGCTGGCGGCGTCGCGGTGATCCGCGTCGGCGGCGCGACCGAGGTCGAAGTCAAGGAAAAGAAGGATCGCGTCGAAGACGCCCTCAACGCCACCCGCGCGGCGGTCGAAGAAGGCATCGTCCCCGGCGGCGGCGTCGCGCTGCTGCGCGCCAAGGCCGCGGTGTCCAAGCTCAAGAGCGAAAATCCCGACGAGCAGGCCGGCATCAACATCGTCCTGAAGGCTCTTGAGGCGCCGATCCGCCAGATCGTCGAGAATTCGGGCGTCGAAGGTTCGATCGTGGTCGGCAAGATCCTCGAGAACAAGTCGCAGACGTTCGGCTTCAACGCGCAGACCGAGCTCTATGTCGACATGATCGAAGCGGGCATCGTCGACCCGTCCAAGGTCGTGCGCACGGCTCTGCAGGATGCGGCTTCGGTCGCCGGCCTGTTGATCACCACCGAGGCGATGGTCGCCGAAATGCCGAAGGACAAGCCCGCCATGCCGATGGGCGGCGGGGGCGGCGGCGGCATGGGCGGCATGGATTTCTGATCCGACGCTCGGGTTACGCTAAGACACACGAAAGGGCGGCTTCGGCCGCCCTTTTTGCGCCGAAGGGCAAACGAACCATCAAATCGATCGCCAAAACAACGATTGGACAAACGCCCGGTCCGCGACGATCATGCCGGCGAGGTCGCATGATTCAGACGATGCGCCGAGGCGAAAGATTCGCCGCAAGGATTTTCGCATGAACGGTTCGACACTCGCCCGTTTCCTTGGCGGCTCGCCCCTAGCGGTCGCGCTGCGGCTGTTCGTCGTTTCGTTCATTGTCGGCGTCCTCTTGGTGATGTGGGGAATCGAGCCGGGGGACGTCATCGATGGCATCGTTGGGCTGTTTCGCCGGCTCGTCGATTTCGCGCTGACCGACTTCCACCAATTCGGCCGGGTGTTGCTGACCGGCGCGATCGTCGTCGTGCCGATCTGGCTCCTCCTGCGACTGCTCGATGCGCGGCGACCGCGGTGAGCGATCCAAAGAAAAGCTTCATACACAGGCGCGCCATAAACGCACCAGACGCGCCATCGCCCCTGGGCGGCTATGCGCAGGGCGTAGAGATCGCCGACGCCGCCCGTACGCTCTATCTCAGCGGGCAAATCCCGGCGCCGCGGGACGGCCTCGTTCCCGCGACGTTCCGCGAGCAATGCGAGCTTGCATGGCGCAACCTCGAGGCCCAGCTCCGCGCGGCGGACATGACCTTCGACAATCTCGTGAAGGTGACGACCTTTCTCGCCGATCGGCGGTTCGGCGATGAAAATGGCGCGGTGCGCCGCGAGATGTTGGGGGAGCGGACGCCCGCGCTGACCATCATCGTCGCGAGCATTTTCGATCCAGCGTGGCTGCTGGAGATCGAAGCTATCGCGGCGGCCTGAAGAGGTCGCTCAGCCCTTCGCCATCGCCCGCTCTCGCGCCGCGATCCCCACAACATTGCCGATCCGCTCGACGCCCCGCTCCCTCAAGGCCGTCGCCAGCCCGTCCAATATCTCGGCAATCAACCCCGGCCCGCGATAGATCAGCGCGGTATAGAGCTGCACGAGGCTGGCGCCCGCTTCGATCTTGGCGAGCGCGGCCGGCGCGCCGTCGATTCCTCCGCAGCCGATCAGCGCGAAGGCGCCTTCGGCGCGCACAAAACACCGCGCCAGCGTTCGCGTCGACAAATCGAACAAAGGCCGGCCCGAAAGCCCCCCGCTCTCTTTCGCGCGCGGATCCGTCAGACCTGCAGGACGGCTGATCGTCGTATTCGACACGATCATGCCGTCGATGCCGCGGGCGCGTCCGATCGCGACGATATCGTCGAGCGTCGCCTCATCGACGTCGGGCGCGATCTTCACGAGCAAGGGGCGGGCGGCCGCGCAGGCCTCGCGCGTCTCGATCACCCGCGCGATCAGTTCATCGAGCGCGCCGCGCTGTTGCAGGTCGCGCAGGCCCGGCGTGTTGGGCGAGGAAATGTTGATCGTAAAATAGCTCGCGACGTCGGCGAAGGTCCGCACGCCCAGCACGTAGTCGGCGATGCGGTCGGACGCATCCTTGTTGGGCCCGATATTGACGCCGATGATTCCTGGCGGGCGGCGGCGCGAAAGTCGCGCATGGGCCGCCTCATAGCCGTCATTGTTGAAGCCGAGGCGGTTGATCAGCGCCTGGTCCGAGGGCAGGCGAAACAGGCGCGGGCGCGGGTTGCCCGGTTGAGGCCGCGGCGTCAGCGTACCGACCTCGACAAAGCCGAACCCGGCGCCGAGCAGCCCGCGCGCAACCTCGGCATTCTTATCGAAACCCGCCGCCATGCCAAGCGGATTGGCGAAAGCGAGGCCTAAGGCCGCAACGGCGAGGCGGGGGTCGCTTGCCGGAGGCTTCGCGCCCGGCGCCAGCCGCAAAGCGGCGATCGCGCCGCGGTGGGCGGTCTCCGGCTCCAGCCGCAACAGGAACGGCAGCGCCAGCGCGCCGAGCGCGCGCCTCATACGTCCAGATTTCCAAAGACATGGCGCCCGTCGGCGTCGAGCGGCAGGGCGCGCGTCCATCGAACCGCCGCGAGCGGCAGGGGGCCATAGAGATGCGGAAACAGCGCGCCGCCGCGCGAGGGCTCCCAGCGCAGAGCCGCGCCCAAAGCGTCGGCGTCGACCGCCGCCAGCACAAGATCGTCGCGGCCGGCAAACCATCTGGCGGCGGTTTCGGCGGCCTGAAGGGCGGTCGAGAAATGAATATAGCCGTCGGCGCGATCGATCGCCGCGCCTTCGAAGACGCCCGCCGCCTGCGCCGAGCGCCAGTCCTCGGCGCCCACAATCTTGAAAATGAGATTCATCGCGTCCCGCGCGTCAATCCTGCAACATGCGCTTGAGCAGCTCAAGCTCCTCGTTGAGGGATCGGTCGGCGTGCGACAGGCCTTCGATCTTGCGCACCGCATGCAAGACAGTCGTATGGTCGCGCCCGCCAAAGCGGCGCCCGATCTCGGGCAGCGAGCGAAGCGTCAGCGTTTTGGCTAGATACATCGCGATCTGCCTTGGCTTGACGACGGTGGCGGTGCGGCGCGACGACAGAATATCGGCGCGCGTCACGCTGTAATGGCTGGCGACCAGCTTCTGGATGTCTTCGATCTTCACCCGCTTGGGCTCGCGCGTGCGCACGAGATCGCGGATCGCAATCTCCGCCGTTTCGACGCTCAGCGCCGCGCCCGTCAGCGTGGTGTGGGCAAGCAGGCGATTGACCGCCCCGTCGAGATCGCGCCCGTTGGAATTGATCGACTTCGCCACAAAAGCCAGGACGGTCGGCGACACCTCGAAATTGGGCTGCGTGGCTTGCGCGGCGGCGATGCGCGCCTCAAGGATTTTTATGCGCAGCGGCTCGTCGAGCGCGCCCATCTCGACGCAGAGGCCGCCGGCAAGACGCGAGCGCACGCGCTCCTCCAGAGCTTCCAGATCGCCGGGCGGACGATCGGCGGCGACCACGACCTGTCTGCCCGCATCGACCAGCGAATTGAGCGCATGACAGAACTCGGTCTGGATCGATTTGCCTTGCAGGAACTGGGCGTCGTCGAAGATCAGGAGATCGATCGAGCGCAGGCTTTCCTTGAACGCAATCGCCGTCTGCGCCTTGAGCGCGGCGACAAAGCCATACATGAATTTTTCGGCGGTCAGATAGATGACGCGCCGCCCCTGGCTGACCGCCGAATGGGCGAGGGCTTGCAGCAAATGGGTTTTGCCGAGCCCGACCGCAGCGTGAATATAGAGCGGACTGAAGGCGGGCAATTGTCCCGATTTTGCTTCGATGATGCGCTGAGCGGCCGCATAGGCCAACTGGTTCGAACGTCCCACAAGAAATGTTGCAAACGTCAGTCGCCGATCCAGGGGCGAGCCGGAAAGCGAATCTTGCGCGATCGCGCCGTCGTTTCGTCGCACCGGCGCGCGGCCGGAGGCCGCTTCCTGAGGCGGCGCGACGCCGAGTCCGGCCGTATGGGGCTCGTTGCGCGCGGCGTCGCGAACCATCGCCGGGCCGGCCGCGCAGGCCGGGGAATGCGTCGACGAACGCACCGAAATGGCCAGGCCGGAAATCCCGCCGATCTCGCTGTTCAGCGCGGCAAGAATGCGATCGACATAGTGGGATTCGATCCAGCTCTTGAGGAAGCGGGTCGGCACGGTGAAGCGCGCCTGCCCATTGGCGAAAGCCTCCAATTCGAGCCTCCCGAACCAGCTCGTGAAAATATCCTCGCCAAGTTCGGCCCGCAGGCGAGAGCCGCAACGTTTCCAGGGTTCTTCGAGGCCATGTGATTTTGGAGCGGTCGATACCGGATCAACACCCATGATGGCGTAAGACATTTTTCTGGTTCTTTTCTGTTTTTCTGTAAGGGCGGAATGCGGTCGCAATGCCAGCCGCAAGGAAACAAAGAAGGAAGCGGCAGTTCAGGACTGCGCCCACGGCAGGCCGCGGGCTTTCCAGCCATCGACGGCGCCGCGTTTCCGCTTATCATCGAGCGGACCTTCAAAGCCTTCCGCTATATTATAACAATGAGCCTGCCCCGCCTTGGTCAGGGCGATCGCGGCGGCGCGCGAACGCACGCCGGAGCGGCACAGAAACAATATGGGAGCCGCCGCAGGGACCCCGCGCGCTTGCAAAATCTCCACAAGACGCGCCGTGAAATCGGGCGAAACCTTCATCGAGGGAAATTCCTGCCATTCGATAAAAATCGTCTCCTTGCCGATGTCCGACAGATCCGGCGCCCCGACATAGGACCATTCGGCCTTGGTGCGAACATCGACCAAGACTGACGATTTATCCCCCTCCAGCGTCGAATAAGCCTCTGTGACGGATACATCCCCGGCGTATCCGTTGGGCGACTGAGCAGTCATGGCCTCTCCTTCCACAGCCCGCACTGTGGTTTTTTTGTCGATAAATAATGGTTATTTAAGCTAAAAAACGCCTGTGACGCGCTTCAAAATTGTATCCGTTATGTATAAGCACCTATGACAATCGCCAAATACACTAGGCGAATCGCACTGTACTGACGATTTTCTATAGCGATACGGATTATTATTTATTCAATTTGTCGTTGCCGCTTGGTCATTGCTTTCCGTTTCAAAAATATCGCACGAGGCGTGGATCGGAGCAACAGGAACTGTGACAAAAGTGTCTTGTTTGTGGCGACGCTGCGGCGCGCAATATATACGCTTCTTGCATGTGATATCGCAACGCCTTGATAAAGAGCAAAAGTTTTGTAGCGTGCATCGCAACAACATTGGCCTACGCGAACCGACGATTTTTGCCGGCGTTAAGCGAAAATTCACTCTTGAGGGCGCCGGGCGTCAACAGCCTCACGTCTTTGCCCACAAAGCCTTGAATTAAGGACGTTTTACATGCTCGGCCACAATTCGCGCGTAAGCTCATAAATCTGTTGTAATTTTGTCGCATTAAAAGAAATTCATTCCGTCGCCGAAATCGGAATGAGCGCAATATCGCGTCGCCAAGCCTCGCTTTTCAACGAGGCGAGCCGGCAATGCTACACGATGGAGAAGCCGCTTGAAAGACTGGAGCGCGAGTCAGTATTTACATTTCGAAGCGGAGCGTACGCGACCCGCGCGGGATCTTCTGGACCGCGTTCCCAGCGGCGCGAGAATGCGCATCGCCGATCTTGGCTGCGGTCCTGGCAATTCGACCGAGCTTCTGGCCGACAGATTTCCTGACGCCGACATTCTCGGGCTGGATTCGTCGGACGATATGTTGGCCAAAGCGCGAGAGCGGTTACCGCGGGCGAGGTTCGAAAAGGCCGATGTCGCGCTTTGGCGCGGCGGCGATCCGCTCGACCTCATCTTCGCCAATGCGGTTCTGCAATGGGTTCCCGGCCATATCGATCTGATGGTCCGCCTGATGGCGCGTTTGACGCCGGGCGGGTGCCTGGCGGTGCAGATGCCCGACAATGTCGACGAACCCTCTCATGTTCTGATGCGCGAAGTCGCGATGCGGGGGCCGTTCAAGGACAAACTCGCCGGCGCGGCGGCGGCGCGCGAGAAGATCGGCGCCTTCGTCGATTATTATGCGGCGCTGGCCAGCGACGGCGCAGCGCTCGATATTTGGCGCACCACCTATGTCCACGCATTGGCCGGCCCCGACGCCATTGTCGAATGGGTCAAGAGCACTGGCCTGCGGCCCTTCCTGGCGCCGCTCGATTCGCACGAGTCCGCGGCTTTCCTCGCCCAATATCGCGAGGAGATCGCCGCCGCCTATCCGTCCCTTGCCGATGGACGGGTGCTGCTGCCCTTTCCGCGCCTGTTCATTGTCGCCGTTCGCGGCGGCCCGTCCAGACCGCTTGGTTAATGATTCATTAATGCCGGCCGCGCAGACTGCGCCAGGCCGGCAAAGGGGCGGGCGATGACGTTTTCGCATTTTCGTTTGGCGCTGGCGACGTTTCTGATGGGCCTCGCGATGGGCGACGGGGCTTCGGCGCAGGATCAGGGCAGCCTCGATCCCGCCCCGCTGCCCCCGCTCGCCAATCCCAGCGATCCCTCGCTGCCCGCCAAACAGGTGTTCGGCCGCGCGCTGACGCCGACGGAGTTGCAATCGCGCTCGATCGGCTTTTATGCCCGCGGGTGTCTGGCCGGCGCCAAGGCGTTGCCGGTCGACGGCGAGACATGGCAGGTGATGCGTCTGTCGCGCAATCGCAACTGGGGCCATCCGGCCTTGATCGCCTTTCTCGAGCGCTTCTCGAAGAAGGCCGCCGCGCAAGGCGTCTGGCCCGGCATTCTGGTGGGCGATATTTCGCAGCCGCGCGGCGGGCCGATGTTGACCGGCCATGCCTCGCATCAGGTCGGCCTCGACGCCGACATCTGGCTGACCCCGATGCCTGACCGCACGCTCACGCGCCTCGAGCGCGAAGAGATGTCGGCCGTCAACATGGTGAGCGACGACGGACTGAGCGTCGATCCCGCCCACTGGACGCCGCGCCAGGCTGGCGTCATCAAGGCGGCCGCCGAAGAGCCCGAGGTCGAGCGCATCTTCGTCAATCCAGCGATCAAGAAGGCTTTATGCGAAAGCGCGCCAGGCGCGCGCTGGATGACCAAAGTGCGCCCCTATTGGGGGCATAATTACCATTTCCATGTCCGCATCGCCTGCCCGGCGGGGGAGACGAGTTGCCAGGCGCAGGAGCCGGTTCCCCCGGGCGACGGCTGCGACGAGTCGCTGGCGTGGTGGTTCACCGACGAAGTGTTGCACCCCAGGATCGATCCGAACGCCAAGCCGAAGCCGCCGCTCACCCTCGCGCAAATGCCGCCGGAGTGCCGGCAGGTGGTGCTGGAGAAGTGAGGGGGCTCGGACGGATCCCGCGCAAGGCGCCGCGCGGCGCGCTGTCGCCCGGAGAGCGCGCCGGTCCCGCTTATCGGCCGCCGTCGACGGCTTCGATCTTTGCCGAGTTTTCTATGCCTCCCCGCCATGCGCGTCGCCCGTCTTGGAGTGGCCGAGCCGATCGGCGAGGGCCAGAATGAGGGTCGACACGACGAAGGTCAGGTGGATGCCGGTGAGAAAATAGAGGTCGCGGTCGGATTCATGGCCGACCTCCATATAGGATTCCAGCAGCTTGATGGCCGAAATAGCGACGATCGAAGACATCAATTTGAGTTTGAGCTCGCTGAAATCGATGCTCGCCATCCATTGCGGCCAGCCCTGATGTTGGCTGGCGTCGATGCGCGAGACGAAATTGACATAGCCCGAAAAGATCACGATCACGATCAGCGAGGCCGTCAGCGTCAGATCGACGATGGCGAGCACGCCGAGGATGATTCCCGCTTCATTGAGGCTCAAAAATCCGGCGGCGAGCTCGAAGACGCGCTGGGCCGCCTTGCCCAGCAACGCCAGCAGGCCTAGCGCGAGCGCGAAATAGAATGGCGTCAGCAGCCAGCGGCTCGCGAATAGGGTTCGCTCAAGGACGCGTTCGATCATGGGACCAAATCCGGACGCTTTCAGGCATCTTGCCCGATTGGACCCGCAGCCGGCAAGCGCAGCCCGACAAGCAGCCTGTAGACGAGCATGCCGGCCGCCATCGCCGCGACGAAGAGGACCGCGCGCGGATTGAGGAATCCTGCATTGACGATGCCCGGGCCGGGACAGATTCCCGCCAGGCCCCAGCCGATTCCGAAAATGAGGCTGCCGACCGCCAGCGGCGCATCGATCGCGCGCGCCGTCGGCATCTGCATGGGCTCGCCATCGAGCGCGACTGTGCGACGCTTGGCGAGGCTGAAGGCGACCAGTCCGACGGCGACGGCGCCGCCCATCACGAAAGCCAGCGAAGGATCCCACAGCCCGGCAAGGTCGAGAAAGCCGAGCACCTTGGCCGGATCGGTCATGCCCGAAATACAAAGGCCGACGCCAAAGATCAGCCCGACGGCTAGAGAGAGGAGGTTGCGCATGATTTTTCCCCAAGAACCAATCTTCAACCTAGAACATGGCGGGCGATGAATACGGTGGCGAAGCCGCTCGCCATGAAAAGCGCGGTCGCGGCGATCGAACGCGGCGACAGGCGCGAAATTCCGCATATGCCATGACCGCTCGTGCAGCCCGATCCAAGCCGCGTTCCGAAGCCAACCATCAGGCCGGCGAGGATAAGCACGGGCCAGGAGGTCTCGATAAGCGGCGCCTTGGCCGCCGAAAACAGCATGAGAACGCTGGGCGCCAGGAGCAAGCCGGCGATCAGCCAAAGCCGCCAGGCGACATCGCCGGGACGCAAATCCACCACGCCGCCCAGAACGCCCGCCGCGCCCATGATGCGCCCGGCGCCAAGGATCAAAACGCCCGCCGCGAGGCCGATGAGGAGGCCGCCGCTCAGCGACGCCCAAGGGGTGAAATGCGTCCAATCAATCGTCATGACCGGCTCCTGGCGTTTGCAAATTATGGAATGAATAAGCCGCGTTCAAACGACGTTGGTATGGGCGTATTTCTCCAGCAGCCGATGCGGCTTCTTCAACGCGTCGCGGCGGAAGGGATCGCCGAGTTCCTGGGTGACCATCACTTCGAGGATCGTTGTCTTGCCGCGCTTTTGCGCGTCGCATGCCTTGTCCAGCGCCTCGCCGACATCGCCAAGCCTATCGACGGTCACACCCTCCGCGCCCAAAGATCGCGCGACTTCGGCCCAGCTCGGATTGACGAGATTCACGCCGAGAAAGCGATGGGCGTAAAAATCGACCTGGTTCTTCTTTTCCGCGCCCCATTGCTTGTTGTGGAACACGACGGCGGTGACAGGAATGTCTGCGCGCACGCAAGTGAGGATTTCGCCAAAGCTCATGCCGAAGGCGCCGTCGCCGACATAGGCGACCGCCGGGCGTTCGGGCGCGGCGACTTTGGCGCCGATGATGGTCGGCAACGCATAGCCGCAATTGCCAAAACTCATCGCCGCGAACATCGACTTGGGCTGTTTGAACCGCAGATAGGAATTGGCGACCGAGCAGATATTGCCGATGTCGGTCGAAACCATCGCGTCCCCGGGCATCGCCTTTTCAAGCTCGCGCAGCATCTGGCGCGGATGCATGTAGGGCGAGTCCTTGGAAACCTCCCGCGACCAATCGTCCGTCTCTTGCGTCCACTGGTCGAGCTCGCGCTCCCAATCCTGTTTTTCCCGCGCGATGCGGGCCACGCGCTCTTTCGCGTTGATCCCGGCTTCGAGACGGCGATTGGCGAGCCGATAGGACAAGGCCTTGGCGGCCTCCTTGGCGTCGCCGACGATGCCGACCGAAATCTGCTTGACGAGGCCCAACATGCGATGATCGCAATCGACCTGGATGATCTTGGCGCCTTTGGGCCAATAATCCAGGCCATGCTGCGGCAAGGTGCCGAATGGCCCGAGCCGCGTGCCGAGCGCCAGCACGACATCGGCCTCGGCAATGAGCTTCATCGCCGCTTTCGAGCCCTGATAGCCGAGCGGTCCGGCCCACAGCGGATGATCGCTGGGAAAGGAATCGTTGTGCAGATAGGAATTGACCACCGGCGCTTGCAATTGCTCGGCCAGTTGCACCGCCTCGCGCATGCCGTCGGAAAAGATGACGCCGCCACCCGACACGATCACCGGAAACTTCGCCCCCGCCAGCAGGTCCGCCGCTTCGTCGAGGCCTTCGTCCGCGCCGGCGCCGCGCAGGATTTTCTTGGGGCGCAGGATTTCGTAATCCGCCTCGCCGTAGAAATTGTCGCGCGGAATGTTGAACTGCGTCGGACCGCGCTCGGATTGCGCCATGTCGAAGCAGCGGGCGAGCAATTCGGCCATACGCGGATGCTTGGCGACATGCCCCTGATATTTGGTGATCTTCGAGAAGATCGGCAATTGCTCGGTCTCTTGAAAGCCGCCAAGGCCGATTCCGCCGGTCCCGGTTTCCGGCGTTATCGCGACGACGGGCGTATGCGCCCAGAAGGCGGCGGCGATCGCGGTCACGAAATTGGTGATGCCCGGCCCGTTCTGCGCGATGCAGACGCCGGAACGCCCCGATACCCGCGAATAGCCGTCCGCCATATGGGCCGCGCCCTGTTCATGGACGGTCGGGATGAATCTTATGCCGGCGGTCGGAAACAGGTCCAGCGCATCCATATAGGCCGAGCCGACGATGCCGAAGACGTCGGTGACCCCTTGGGCGACCAGCGTTTCGACAAAGGCTTCGCTGGCGGACATGCGCGGCATGGAGTTTCCTCGCCTTTTGATGGGTTGGGCGGCGATTTGTGTGACAGCACCGCGGCAAAGGTCAAGCGACCATCGATCGCGTCCGAACCTTCAGCGCTCGGGTCGGCATGGCGCGGTATGGCTTCTACCCGTTGCGGCGGCGAAGCGGCCCATTAGCCGCCAAAGCGGCCGATTCGGCTCACCGACCCATCTCGGCGCCGGGCGGCAGGTTCGATGAGGAGACCGGGCTGGAGACCGGCGCTCGCGCGCCGTCGGCTTGCGGGGGCGGCTGACGGCTGGCCATGAAAAATTGGGCGCCCAGCAGGAAGGTCATGAACATCACGAAAAGGATCGTCTGCGACCTTGTCGCGACGCCGGAGCGGGGCGCTGCGTCTTGCGGCGCCGCCTTGAAATTGTCCCGGCGCGGCAACAGCCCGATCAGGCGAGCGGCGACCGTTCGCGGGTCCCCCTGCCCCGATGGCCTGTCAGGCAGCGCCGCTATCAACGACGCCATCTTGTCCGTCGCCGCCTCCGCCGACATCCGGGCGAATTTGGCCGCCTCCGCCCAGGGGTCGACGTCCAGCCGCGCCAGGGCAGACAGGACGCTGAGCGGCATCCCGTTCTTTTGCGAGCCAATCGGCGCGAACAGAAAGTCGTCGAATTCGGAGCGAAGGCGAGAAACCGAAGCGGAGCGCGTCATTGCCATCCCGTGATTTGGTCGCCTCGTCCGATAACGCCAGCCCGATAGGAAGCGCTGACATCCCGTTCTGCGGCGCTAAATCATATCCCCTCGCGGCGGGCGGCGTCAGGTTCGGAAACTACTCAGGTTTGCGAATTCGGCGCGACGCGGCGGCGCGGCTCAGCGCCGCAGCACGCGTCCGGCCACCGCATCGAGCTTTTTGACGAGGTCGGGGTCGCGCGCGTCAGGATGCGTCATGATCGCATTGTCCAGCGCATGATCGGAGCCGATCGGGCAAGGCTCGTGCTCGGCCGGATGATCGCGCAGCACGCGCGCGACCAACGCGCCGGCGCGCTGCGCATTCTCGTGCACGACCTTGACGACGGCGGCGACGTCGACGGCGCCATGCTCCTCGTGCCAGCAATCGAAGTCAGTGACCATCGCGATGGTCGCGTAGGAAATCTCCGCCTCGCGGGCGAGCTTGGCTTCGGTCGCCCCGGTCATGCCGATGACGTCGGCGCCGCGCGCCTGATACAATAACGACTCGGCGAGCGAGGAAAACTGCGGCCCTTCGATGCACACATAGGTTCCGCCGAAATGGCAGGCGATATTCTCGGCGCCCGCCGCCTCGGCGATCCGGCGCTGCAGGCGCGGCGCGACCGGATGCGCCATCGAGACATGGGCGACGCAGCCGTCGCCAAAAAAGCTCGTCTCGCGCCGATAGGTGCGGTCGTCGAACTGGTCGATCAGCACGAACAGCCCGGGATAGAACTCGCGCTTGAACGAGCCGCAGGCGGAAAGCGAAACGATGTCGGTGACGCCGACACGCTTCATCGCATCGATATTGGCGCGGTAATTGATGCCCGAAGGCGACAGGCGATGCCCTCGCCCGTGCCTGGCCAAAAACACCGCATCCGTCGAGCCGACCTTGCCAAGGCGCAGAGCGTCGGAGGGCTCGCCCCAAGGCGTGGCGACTTTCTCTTCGCGCAAATCCGTCAGCGCGTCGAGATTGTAGACGCCCGAGCCACCGATGATACCGACAATCGCCTTGGTCATTTCGCTTAAGGCTCCGGTTTCGCCGACCCATTATCGTCGAGCGCCGCAGGGCGATCAACGCGAAGTTGACAAATCGCGCCGAGAAAAAAGAGCGGGCCGCATCCGGCCCGCTCCCCACAGACTCTCGGGCGCGCCGCGGCGCCGCTCAGTGGATCTTTTCCCAGACCTTCCTCTTCACGAAATAAAGCAGGACGGCCAAAACAATCAGGAAAATCATGACGCGCAGGCCGGTCTTCTTGCGCTCGACGAGCGTCGGCTCGGCCGCCCAATACAGGAAGGCGGTCACGTCCTGCGCATAATTGTCGAGCTTGGCCGGCGTGCCGTCGGTATATTCCACCGCGCCGTCGGAGATCGGTTGCGGCATGGCGATCTTATGGCCGGGAAAATAGAGGTTCCAGCTCGCATCTTTCGAGTTTGTATAACCGGTCAAGATGGCGTGGATGTAATCGGCGCCGACCTCCTGATATTGCACGAAGGGCAGCGCGTCGAAGATGAACCAGGGGAAGCCGCGCTCGTATTTGCGCGCCTTGGCCAGCACCCACATGTCCGGCGGCGCCTTGCCGAAAGTCGCGGCGGCGGCTTCCGGATTGGGATAGGATTCAGGCGGGGGAATAGTGTCGGAGGGAATGCCGGGACGTTTGAATATTTCGCCCTTGTCGTTCGGCGTATCATTGGTGATCTGATAGGTCGCCGCCAGCGCCTTGACCTGCGCCTCGCTGAACCCCGGCCCGCTGGGATCGCTAAGCGTTCGGAACGGAATGCTGAGCCGATGGCAGGTGCTGCATACGTCATGATAGATTTTGAAGCCTCGCTGCAATTGCGCCTGGTTGTAGGTCCCGAACAACCCGGAGAAGCTCCAGCTCTGTCGCGGGGGCGAAGGCTGCGAGGCTTCGTCGGAGGCGGTGTCGCCAGGCGTCGGCGCGCCTTCGCCGGCGTTCGGCGGCGCGGCGGCCTGCGCCGGGGTTGGCGCGGCGGCCGGCGCCGCAGGGGGGGCTGAAGCGGCCGGCGCGGGGGCGGAAGCGGCGGGCGCCGCCGCCGGCGCGGCGTCGTCGGCGCGCGAGGCGGCGCTGAGCGCCATCAAGAGCACGGCCGCTGCCGAAGCGAGGGCGATGTTTTTGAAACGGATCATGTGCATTTTCCCTGAGCGATCGGTTTCAAATCATTCGGCGGGCTGGGCCGCCGGCGCACCCTTGGCCAATACCGCGTCGGCGATTGAGGCCGGCAGCGGCTTGGTCTTTTCGAACAGCCCGAGCAACGGCAAAACGATGAGGAAGAACGCGAAATAGCAGAAGGCGAGGAGCCGGGCGGCCAAAGTCGTGTTGTCCGACACTTCTTGCGAACCGAGCCAGCCAAGCCCGATGCAGTCCGCGACGAACGCCCAGAAGAACACGCGGAACACCGGGCGATATTTCGCCGATTTGACGGGCGACGTGTCGAGCCACGGCAGGAAGGCGAGAAGCGCGATGGCGCCGAACAGGCAGACGACGCCCAGCAGCTTGTTGGGGATGGCGCGCAAAATCGCATAGAACGGCAGCAGATACCATTCCGGCACGATATGGGCGGGCGTCACCAACGGGTTGGCGTTGTTGTAATTGTCGGCGTCGCCGAGATAATTGGGAATGTAGAAGACAAACCAGGCGTAGACGATGAGGAACACCGCCAGGCCGAACGCGTCCTTCAGCGTCGCATAAGGCGTGAAAGCGACGGTGTCGCGTTCGATATTCGAGACTTCGACGCCGTCAGGATTGTTCTGGCCGACCACATGCAGCGCCCAGACATGCAGAACGACGACGCCGGCGATCATGAAGGGCAAGAGATAGTGCAGCGAGAAAAAGCGGTTGAGCGTCGCGTTGTCGATGGCGTAGCCGCCCCATAGCCATATCGCCACGCTCTTGCCGACCAGCGGGATCGCCGTGAACAGATTGGTGATGACCGTCGCGCCCCAGAAGCTCATCTGGCCCCAGGGAAGCACATAGCCCATGAAGGCGGTCGCCATCATCAGGAGATAGATGATCACCCCGAGGATCCACAAAACCTCGCGCGGCGCCTTGTAGGACCCGTAATAAATGCCCCGGAAAATATGCATATAGACGGCGAGGAAGAACATCGACGCGCCGTTCGAATGAAGATAGCGCATCAGCCAGCCATAATTGACGTCGCGCATGATATGTTCGACCGAACTGAACGCCAGGGTCGATTCGGGCGTGTAATGCATCGCCAACACGACGCCCGTGACGATCTGGGCGGCCAGCATGAACGACAGAATGGCGCCGAAGGTCCACATATAATTGAGGTTTCGGGGGGTCGGATAGACGACGAACGAAGAATGGACCAGCCCCACAATGGGCAGACGGCTTTCAAACCAGCGACCGAGAGCGCTTTTGGGGACGTAAGTCGAAGATCCGCTCATGACATTGGTTCTCTAGAAACGAGACTGGCAGGATTTAAAGAAGAAACGACGCCGGGCCGCAGCCCCCAAGATCAGCCGATCCGCACTTTCGTGTCGGACAGGAACGCATATTCGGGAACTTCGAGATTGAGCGGCGCCGGTCCCTGGCGAATGCGCCCGGAGGTGTCGTAGACCGAGCCGTGGCACGGGCACAGCCACCCGTCATATTTGCCTTCATGGCCGAGCGGGACGCAGCCCAGATGCGTGCAAATGCCGACCACGATGAGCCAAGGCGCCTTTTGGACGCGGTCGGCGTCGGTCTGCGGATCGCGCAATTCGCTGATCGGCGTATTGACCGCCTCCGCGATCTCCTTGGCGGTGCGATGGCGAATGAACACCGGCTTGCCGCGCCATTTGACCGTGACGATCTGGCCTTCCTGGATCGCGTTGATGTCGACTTCGATCGCCGCCAAGGCCAGCGTCGAAGCGTCAGGGTTCATTTGGTCGATCAACGGCCAGGCGACGGCGGCGGCGCCCACCGCGCCCACCGCGCCGGTGGCCAAAAATAGAAAATCCCTGCGGTTCTGATCGACGATTGCCGCGCCTGACAAATGAACCCCCAATTTTCCAGTCGCGCTTCGCCCTTCTGGGCGACCGCGCAGCGCCGCTCGAGCCGCATCCGATGCGCCCCAAAACGAATGATTCGGGGCGTCGACGGCGCCCGGACGAGCTAAAAATCGCACGCCCCAGACGCGCGCTCCAAGCCCATCGTTTGCGGCTATTTCGCACCCTTCGCTTTGGTTGTCCATAGTCCCAATGGGGAGCCGGGCGCGGCTTGTCGTCACGGTTCGCGGCGTCCCAGCGGCGCGCCAATCGCCGCCCTTCCGAGCCCGCGCTGGAATGCCGGCTTTCCCTTTTCCTCAACTCGCTCTAAACGCGGGAGCGATGGATCTCATCGCCGCTCCTCTTTGGCTCGCGCTTTACGAGCCCGACATCGCCCAGAATACGGGCGCCATGCTGCGCACCTGCGCGTGTTTCGGGATCAAGGCGGCGATTATCGAGCCGGCGGGCTTTCCCGTATCCGACCGTCACTTCCGCCGTTCCGGCATGGATTATCTCGATCATGTCGAGATCGAACGCCATGTTTCCTGGGGCGCTTTTTCGCAATGGCGGCGCGTCAACGGCAAGCGATTGGTGCTTTTGACGACCAAGGCGGAGGAAACCCTCTGGGATTTCGCCTTCCGCGAGGAGGACATCATCCTGGTCGGGCGGGAATCGGCTGGCGTGCCGCCGGCGGTGCATGACGAAGCCGACGCGCGCGTTCGCATCGCTATCCGGCCCGCCATGCGCTCGCTCAATGTCGGCGTCGCGGCGGCGCTGGCGCTCGGCGAGGCGATGCGCCAGATCGCGCGCGCCGAGGGAGCGGCACGATGACGCAGGCGACGCTCGAGGCGCGCCAACTCGCCGCCAGCGCCTGGTTCGAGGGCGTGCAGGCCAGAATCATCGCCGCTCTCGAAAAGCTCGAGGACGAGGCGCCCGGTCCGTTCGCGCCGGACGCGCAAACGGCGGGCCGCTTCGTGGTCAGACCCTGGTCGCGCATCGACCCTTCCGGCGCGCCGGGCGGAGGCGGCCGCATGGCGATGCTGAGCGGGCGGGTCTTCGAGAAGGCGGGCGTGCATGTCTCCACGGTTTTTGGGACCTTCGCTCCGGAATTTGCCAGCCAGATACAAGGCGCGGAAGCCGATCCGCGCTTCTGGGCGGCCGGCGTTTCGCTCATCGCCCACCCCCGCAACCCGCATGTTCCGGCCGTTCACATGAACACGCGCTTCGTCGCGACGACGAAGCAATGGTTTGGCGGCGGCGCGGATTTGACGCCGACGCTCGAGCGGCGCCGCCTTGAAGGCGATCCCGACGCCCAAGCGTTCCATGGCGCGATGCGCGATCTATGCGCGCGCCACGCCGGCGTCGCCTCCTATGCGAAGCTCAAGCAATGGTGCGACGAATATTTCTACCTCAAGCACCGCCAGGAGCCGCGCGGAATCGGCGGCATATTTTACGACTATCTCGATTGCCCGGCGGATTCGCAGGCGTTCGACGCCAATTTCGCCTTCACGAGGGATGTCGGGGAAACTTTCGCGGAAATCTATCCGGCCATCGTGCGCGCCAATTTCGCGACGCCCTGGAGCGAGGGCGATCGCGAGGAGCAGTTGGTGCGCCGTGGCCGCTATGTCGAATTCAACCTGCTTTACGATCGCGGCACGATCTTCGGGCTGAAGACCGGCGGCAATGTCGATTCGATCCTGTCCTCGATGCCGCCGGTCGTGAAATGGCCATAAGAAGCCGTTCCGTCTATTAAACGAAGACGCCGGCAATCGTCGGGCCTGTCCGTCCGGGACGGCGGGCGCCGCGGGAGGAATCGAAGGCTTGAACGAGAAAACCCGCATCCTCATCGCCGACGATCATCCCTTGGTCCTCGGCGCCCTGCGCCAGGCGCTGGCCGGCGCGATCAAAGGCGCGGAGATTTTCGAGGCGGCCGATCTCGAAAGCCTGTCGGCGATCCTCGACAAGACGCCCGACATGGATCTTGTCCTGTTGGATCTTTCGATGCCGGGGGTGCGCGGCTTTTCCGGATTGATGTATCTGCGGGCGCAGCACGCCGGCGTGCCGGTCATCGTCGTTTCCGCCAACGAGGACCGCGCGGTGATGCGTCATTGCATCGATTTTGGCGCGTCCGGCTATATCCCCAAATCGCTCGACATCGAGACGATGCGCGCCGCGGTGCGCGCGGTGCTGGACGGCGGGCGATGGACGCCGCCCGATCTCGACCTGTCCACCCCCGACGATTCCAGCGCGCTGGTGCGCCGCCTTTCCTCGCTGACGCCCCAGCAGGTGCGGGTGCTGATGATGCTGTCGGAAGGCCTGCTCAACAAGCAGATCGCCTATGAGCTTTCGGTGTCCGAGGCGACGATCAAGGCGCATGTTTCGGCGATCCTGCAGAAGCTCGGCGTCGAGAGCCGCACGCAGGCGGTGATCGCCGCCGCCAATATCGAAAAAGGGCAATGGCCCGCCAAACCGCAATGAAAACATCGGGCGCGACGGCCCTGCCGAACTGGCGGCCTCCGCCCCGAGGCTATTTGACGAGCGCCAGGGTGCGATCGAGCGCCGCCGGAAACCCGTCGAGCGGGATGGTGAAAGTCTCCGCCTTGCCGCCGTCTGCGACGCCGTTGATCCTCAGCGCCGCGCCCTTGCGCAACGCCGCCACCAGCTTAGCGTCGAAGGATATCGACACGAGGCAGCCAAGCGGCAGGCAAGTGCGATAGCGCAGGACCGGACCCGCCGGCCCATCGTCGACCTGCAAGGTCACACCATTGTCGAGCGCCAAGCCGAAAGGCATGATCAACGTGCCGTTGACCTTGTCGTCAACGGGGCTCAATTGGAGCGTCAGCACTCGCTGACGGCTTTGCGGGTCGGTCTGAGTCTGCGACAGGGAGCAGAGCTTGATCGCTTCTTTGCAGACGACTGTCCAAGATCCGAAAGTCTCCTGGGAACCGGCGCCGCCGGGCCGGGCGGCGGCGCTCTGGGCGGCCACCGGCGCCGTCATCGCAAACGCCGCCAGCCAGGCGTATTTTTTCAAACGCGCAGTCGTCATCGCGGTCTCCGACTTCAAAGACTTTCCATCCGGCGCCTTCCGTCCGAGCCTACCCGACCCCTGTCCTGCGGGCGATTCGTTTTGAACGACAAATCGTCTAGACTGGCGGCCAGAGCCAGGGGACGCCGCCGATGATCCGCACCATTGAGACAAAACCGTTCGCCGACCAGAAGCCCGGCACCTCGGGCCTGCGCAAGAAGGTTCCGGTGTTCCAGCAGGCCCATTATGTCGAGAATTTCGTACAGTCGATTTTCGACTCGCTGGAGGGCTTTACCGGCAAGTTGCTCGTGGTGGGCGGCGACGGGCGCTATTACAATCGCGAGGCGATCCAGACGGTCGTCAAGATCGCCGCCGCCAATGGATTCGGCCGGCTGGTCATCGGCAAGGGCGGCATTCTCTCGACGCCCGCCGTCTCGTGCCTCATCCGCGGCCGCGCGGCGTTCGGCGGCATCATCCTGTCGGCGAGCCACAATCCGGGCGGCCCGAACGGCGACTTCGGCATCAAATACAATATCGGCAATGGCGGCCCGGCGCCCGAGAAGATCACCGATGCGATATTCGCGCACAGCAAGGCGATCCAGCGCTATAAAATCGCCGACGCGCCCGACGTCGATCTCGACAGGCTCGGCTCGACGACCATCGAGGGCGCCACGGTCGATATCGTCGATCCCGTCATCGAATATTCCGCGCTGATGAAGACGCTGTTCGATTTCGAGGCGATCCGCGCCCTGTTCGCCTCGGGCTTTCGCATGCGCTTTGACGCGATGCATGCGGTGACCGGCCCTTACGCGCATTCCATCCTCGAGGGCGAGCTCGGCTCGGGCGCGGACACGGTGGTCAACGGCACGCCGTTGCCCGATTTTGGCGGCCACCATCCCGACCCCAACCTCACTTACGCCAAGGAGCTCTACGATCTCATGATGTCGCCCGAGGCGCCCGATTTCGGCGCGGCTTCCGACGGCGACGGCGACCGCAATCTCATCCTCGGGCGCGGCATTTTCGTCACCCCGTCCGATTCGCTGGCGATGCTGGCGGCCAACGCCCGACATGCGCCGGGCTATTCGAAGGGGCTGGCGGGAATCGCCCGCTCGATGCCGACCAGCGCCGCCGCCGACCGCGTCGCCGCCAAGCTCGGGGTTAAATGCTACGAGACGCCGACCGGCTGGAAGTTCTTCGGCAATCTGCTCGACGCGGGCCTCGCCACCCTCTGCGGCGAGGAAAGTTCGGGCACCGGCTCGAACCATCTGCGCGAGAAGGACGGCCTGTGGGCGGTCCTGCTATGGCTCAACATCCTGGCCAAAAGGCGCATAGCCGTGCGGGATCTGGCGCGCGAACATTGGTCGATCTATGGGCGGAATTACTACACGCGCCACGACTACGAGGAGATCGACCTTGCCGCCGCCAACGGCCTTATGGACGCCCTGCGCGGCGAGCTCGCCAGCCTGCCGGGAACGCGCTACGGCGCGCTGAAACTACAGGGCGCCGACGATTTCGAATATCGCGATCCCGTCGACGGCTCCGACACCAAGGCGCAGGGCGTGCGCCTGCTGTTCGAGGGGGGATCGCGCATCGTCTACCGGCTGTCGGGCACGGGAACGGCGGGGGCGACGCTGCGCGTCTATATCGAGCATTACGTGCCGCAGACCGGCGACCTGGCGCAGGAAACGCAAGGCGCGCTGGGCGAGTTCATCGCGCTGTCGCGGGAGCTCGCCGGCATCGAGAAGCGCACCGGGCGCAAGGCGCCGAGCGTCGTCACCTGAGCGCGGGGTGGCGCGGGGGGTTGCGAGAGGCTTGGAATGCCAGGGAAAGACGCGGGTTCGGCTAAATCCGGTTTTTCCGATCCCTTTGGAATCAAGGCGTTATGAATTACGCAGCTTTTTCGTCCAAATATTTTCCAAACAAATTCCAAGCATTTCCTTGGGCGCTTTATTGGATATCAATAGGTTAAGACCGAAAAAGCTTGGAAAAGCGTTCTTGTATTTACGGCTCTTGGCTGTTGATCTGGCCTCGCGCGTTGTCGCGATCTCATTTCCGACAGGATGCAGCGGAAAAGTCGGATTGTCCAGAGAATGTTTCTGCGAAACAGAATTAACAGCGACCGGGGCGGCTTCGTGAGGGCCCCGCCGCCGAGCCGCCGTCAAGTCGCCACGCGACCCCTTCTTAGGGGGCTGCTCGTCCGTCATCGCGAGGGAGCGAAGCGACGAAGCGATCCAGACGAAGGCCGCGATCCCCGAGTCTGGATTGCTTCGTCGCTTCGCTCCCTCGCAATGACGAGGAAGCGTTCGAGAATGGGCGGTTGCGGGGGCCACACCGCCGATCCGCCGTCAAGTCGCTTCGCGACTCCTCCGCTTCGCTTCGGCCCCTTCGGGGTGACTGCGCCTCGACGGCGTGGCTTTTTACCTACAAGTCCTTTTGGTGCGCGATGCGGCCCGAAGGCCGCGATCGCTCACCAAAGGGACTTGTAGGCCAACGGCCATCGACGAGCGGAGCGGTCAAGTCTCGCGGAGACCGGCGAATGCTCTTGCATTCGCCTTGGCGACGCGACCGCCGAAGGCGGCTTGGACTTGATGGTGTGGACGGCCCCACCTCGACGGCATCAAAGTGCCAAAGCGTGGCCGCCGGAGCGCCACAAGAG